>NTLX01000006.1_pt1 | contig 43974 bp, 55 predicted proteins | sample 1251771 | NCBI WGS metagenome assembly NTLX01 (sample SAMN07250028, study PRJNA358725) | marine metagenome | isolation source: viruses from ocean water | place: Pacific Ocean: North Pacific Subtropical Gyre | collected 2015
TTTTTGACTGTCATACGGTTTGTTGTTTTGAATGAATGTGTTAAAACTATGTATATTGCTTTCATCAACGTCTAGGAAATTAACATATTTTCTGTGCTCTTTGTTACGCATTTTCTTTTTAGCAATAGCACCTGCGTCTCTACTTAGACGTTCCTTTGCTGTTACTCCTTCTTTCATTGCTTTATGCTTTTTCATTCTCTCATCATGTGCCTTCTTTCTCTCTTCTGGAGGTGCAGCATTACCACCATATCCTACTGCTCTCTTATTTCTGATAGACATCTTACCATAGTTTGATGCACCTGCTTCATACTTTGCTTCCTTGACTAGCATACCATCCTTATCTTCTTTGTATCCCTCAGGTATAGGTTTACACTTCTTATCAGTGTTACAGTAGTACATACCTTTACCACATGACTCTTCATTTGCTACATCAGGTCCGTCATTTACATCTTCCTTGCGACGTTTCTCTTCACACTTCATACAATCACAGTCTTCACCATGATTCTTCTCCTGTAAATCCTTCTTCTTAGGATTTATCAAGATATTAGTTTTCTTTTTTTCAGATAGTTCTTTAAAAGATAGCATTACATTCCCTGTTTACGCATGAACTCTTTAAATGCAGGAGAGTTGATACCTCTCTTAGGATCTTTCATCCTGTTTGCTTTTGATCTTTCTCTGTATGGTTTATCAGACTCATCATCTGGTTTATACTTCTCAGGATTCCTCATCGCACGATAGTTTTCTGAGCAATACTGTTTGAAGGATTTCATTTTTTCATTGCCTCACGTTTTGCTTTTGCTTTTGCAACGAGTCTGTCTTTTGCTTCTGATGCTGCCTTGTTAGGACCGTCATATGCCATAGCACCCTTTGCAGTTCTTGGTGGTTTTACTTCTCCACCTTTACTCATCATAGGTTTGCCACCATATCCTTCTTCCATCTTAGCATCCCACTCTCTAGAGAGTTCTGCTACTCTTTCTAGTTCTTCTGGTGATAGCACATTGTCATCAGGATGAATCTCTTCTTCCTTCATGTGGTCTGCTGCTTTGTATAAAGGTTTACCATCCTTACCCTTCATACCTTTCTTAAAGTTTTGGTAAGCAGGTGTGTTACCTTTCTTGTCAGCATTAGTTACTGTGTATGCCTCTTCTACTTCTTCTACTGATTCTTTCTTAACACCTTTACTTGATCCATACTTATCAGAATGATCCTGATCTTTTGGAATATAATTAGGACGCTCATAAGATCCAGACTTCTTCATCCTTCTCTGACGATTTGCTTCAAACCTAGCGAGTTGCTTCGCATAAGTATCTCCCTCATTAACTTCTTCTTGCCCATCATGCTCGATGACTTTACCATTTTCATCTTTCTGATGATGCTCTTTCTTCATTTTACTAGCGATAACTTTTCTTCTGTTGAGAAGGTAGGAATCAGATGAATCTTTGTCACCATCATTGTCTACGTCACCGTCACTCTTGCCCACTGGGTCAAGTTTTTTCTTTGCTTTTTCCTGTATCTCTGCATATGCAGCAGACATATCGGGTAATGGTTTATCGTACATTGTTAAGTTGTCGCTACTTTGTCCTTTTTATTTATCTTCTTTACGAACTCACCAGGTGTCATTCTTTTCATGTAGTTGGTAAGTTCTGGTGTGCCCATAAGACCTGCAGGTTTATAGGTAAAGAATTTTATATTATTTTTTTCGTTTAAGTCTTTTAACCAGTTACGAAAAAGATGATCATGCTCATCAATACTGATGACGTGATTGCTACCACGACTAACAATTTTAGAAATGAGTCCTGTGTTACTGTTTTCAACGAATGTTCCCTCTTTGAATAAATCTCCTACATGGTATGCTTCACGCAATCCTTGAGGATCTAGTTTCGGTGCTATCTCATATAAATTATAAGACGAATCTGCAAAATCGTCAACCTCTTCAACTTTCATTGCAGTTCTTAACGTTCCGTAAAGAGATTGTATATCTTTATCTTTGATTCCTGATGGTACACCCTTCTTAAATGACTCAAGATCACCATCTGCTGCTGCCTTTCTCATCTTAGATGCACTCATACCTTCAACACCTTCACCATCTGGGTCACGATCACCTGCTGATACTACCTTAATATCATCAAAGTTATACAGGTCACCATTATACTTGGTTGCTAACGAGTTAAACTCACTGACCCTATCACCACCCACAACAATATTAACGCTGCTATACCCATCATTATCGAGTGATGTGAGAACATCAAAAATGGTACGCATATCATCATTGTCAATGATTGAGTTCGCGTGATCTGGATATGCCTTCCGCATATATTTAACTTTAGTCCCTGCGTCGAGGGGATTCTTCTTAGGATCCTCCGACCTTGAGGGGTATATTCTATACGTTCCTCCACTTGCTTTTGCCTCTCTTGCTACTTTGTCTAGAAGTTTTTCATGTCCAGTAGTAGGAGGATTAAACCTTCCAAATGTTATCGATATTGAACCTTGATCTACACCGCCATCAGCATTTGATTCTTCACCATTTACAGGAGTTTCTGTAGAAGCACTCCCTTCTTGTCCAGTTATTTTTTCTAACTTACCATTCTTTGTAAAGTGGGTTACATTGCCTGATGCATCGGCATACTTACCGTAACCTACATGTTTAAGTCTTAATTTTTCTGCTTCTTTTGCAGCAAAAGATCTCTCTGCTTCTGATAGGAAAGCACTAAACTTTTTCATTTACCCATTTAATTTGAAGTTTGCTTTGCTAAAGGTCAGTCTGTCTACGAGTTTCACTGGGTGTTCTGTCTGTGTAACGAACCCCTCATGAGCAGTTGGTTCACCATTTAAGTATGGAGTTACTGAACCACTTACCTCTATGTTATCCATTAATGACTGTTTCAGTTGGAAGATTTGATCCCACACTTTGAATGTGTAAACATTTACTTCTCCCTTATATTTAGCAGGTAAGGTCTTATACATTTCTTCTGCAGGAGGAACTAGACCGTCTCTCACCCATTTGTTTACATGTTTTAGTATTTCTGCATAGTGTTTTTTGCTTGGTCTCTGCGCTCTTGCAAGGTTGTAGATGAACTTCGCCCAATTAAATCTCTTCTTGTTTTTTTGAATAAACGCACTGCCTTCGTTGGGACCGACCATATGAGTGCCAGTTTCACCAGACAAAACGCAACCAAAAGTAGGCACAGCATCGGGAGATATTTCGGTATAGCAAGTATGAGGAGCGAAAACAATATTACCACTAGTTGCGGTAGAAAAAATATACTCAAGGGTATTAGGAGTATAGCGAGTACCACCACTGACGCCAATGTAGTCCCCTTGAACAATACCACCAATCCTAGGAAGGTTCCTAAAACATAAACGTAAGATGTTCGCCAGTTCGCCTTTGTAGTTTTCATCGATGTCCTCATAAGAATAACAGATTTTGACTCTCTTTTTGTTGAATACAGACTTAGTACCAACAAAGAACTTATTGTTGCGAGGGTCAGTTCCGAATACTATAGCAGGTGCACCATCCCACTTGACTCCAAGAGGTATTTGCTCTTGCATCAAGGTACAAACAACCTGATAACACTTCCTTCTACTGAGGAGAATAGTATCTTCTGGATGTTCTAGATGTCTGTTTGGCATAGTATCCTGTTGTATACTAATATTATAGCATACTCAGACCTATTGTGCACTTCAGTGTGCCACTATATCAACTGGTCTAGGGGTAACCTAGTAGGAATTTCATCCACTCTTTTTTGTATCAGATTATCATATCCTTCATGCAACTCACATCCAATATATTTACGATCATGTTTCTTAGCAACCATTGCTGTAGTTCCTGATCCCATGAATGGATCGAGAACTATATCTCCCTCCTGACTCCCTGCTAGTATGCATGGTTCAATCAAGTCAGGTGGAAACACTGCGAAGTGTGCTCCCTTATATGGTTTGTTTGTTATTGTCCAAACATCTCGTTTATTTTTCCGTTCATAAGACTTGGTAAGACCACTATGAGGTTGAAGGCCAGTGCCAGGATTATGGTACTTACCGCTTGTCCTGTCTCGTTTACCCCAATCTTGTTTGACTGGTTCTTTGATTGCTTCGTTGTCATAGTAATACTTTTTGTTTTTAGATAATAAGAATAGGTGTTCGTGTGATTTAGTGCATCTGTCCTTGACAGACTCAGGCATAGGATTAGGTTTATGCCATATAATATCCTGACGTAGATACCATCCATCTGCCCTCAATGCAAATGCTAACATCCAAGGTATACCTATCAGGTCTTTCTCTTTCAATCCTTCTAACTTATTGCCACGCTTATTACATTTGTCAGGTAGATCTTGCTTAGTCTTAGATACTGATTGTTTAGGATATGACTGACCTTTGCCAGGTCTATAGTTGTAGTAACTATCTCCTATATTAACCCACAGTGTTCCATCATCAGTAAGAACATCACGCACTGATCGGAACACTGATACTAAATTTTCAATAAACTGCTCTGGTGTTTCTTCTTGTCCTATCTGATTATCTTCATTACCATAGTTTCTTAAACCATAATAAGGTGGACTAGTAACACACATGCGTGCTTTGACATCAATAGTAGGGAGTGTATCTCTACAATCTCCAAATAATATCTTATTCATACTATGAATATAGCATAATAAAACTTTTTTGTCTATACCTTTTTAACTTTATTGAATTTTACCGCTAAGTTTGTGAACTGTCCTAGTTTATGAGAAGCACCAACTTTGTTAGTACGAGTAGTAAAATCTAGTTCTACTCTAGAACCATCTGATAATTTAACCTTAAATGCTTGTTTACCACCAGTAGTTGCAACCTTTGCTTCTATTTTTTTAACAGCAGCAACTGCCTCAATAAGAAGATCACTAGACATATCTCGTCTTGCAGTAATCGTAGTTGCTTTTACAAGAAGTAAAGGTACATCTTGCTGCTGTTGTGCAACCTTTTCTGACACCCACTCTTTTGCTTTCTTAAAGTTTTGTGGACTACCTATAAGTTTTATGAGTTCGTCTTTGATAATCTTAAGATTTATATCATACAATGCATCGTATCTAGCACTATTCATCTTCTCAAACTCATAGGTTTTCATTGCTAATGTATTCTTACCCCAATCCTTTTTATCTTCCTCTTCTATACCAGGTATTTCTAGATACTGTGGCCACAGTTTATCTTTTATTTTTTCATAATCATTTGACTTACCAAAATAATCAAAGATTGGTTTAACATAGGTATTTAATTTTGGTTCATCAGTTTTTGCACCACCTGCTTTAAGTGATACACCTAGATATTTTTTATTTTTAAACTGTAAAAATATATCTCCAGGATGATTTGCCATTACACCTGCAGGTTTAGCACGATATCCCCATACTATTTTTTCGATAGGATGTTTTCTATTGATTCCTTGTATCCATCTCAATATGTTTATAGCATTCTTTACCTTCTCATCAAACTTACCATTCTCTGCGTTATCAATAAACTCTTTCCCTGCCTGTGCATCTTTAGTATTTACAAAACAGTTTAAATTTTTACTCCAGTTTTTTGATACTTGCTGATGAAATTTTTTGATATCCATTTTACTTACAGAAGTTGCTTTTATACCTGTTTCAAAAGCAATACATGGATATAATTCTGTAATGGTAGCATTCAATGTGGTCTGTGACATACCGCCTGATATTGGTTTGTATATAAAAATATAATCTTTCTTTTCTTTCTTATCTTTATTTTCACCTTCTACTTTTGTACACTCTAAAGAAGACTCTGATCTTTGCACACGAGTAACTTTTTTAAATTCTTTCTTTAATGCTGTCTCTACACGATCACGAGAAGTTTCTCTATCAGTAGAGTTCACCATATATTTTATCACACTCTTTCCACCTTCTTTCTTGATGCTATCATCAACACCCTTGATGTCTTTAGCACCTTTTTTAAATGCTGCAAATGCTCGTTCGAGTCTTACTTCGTCGTTGTCTTCTTTCTTTTCCATTTAACTATTTATCTCAACAGTACACGAACATACTAGGTTCCTATCACCGTATACATTATCAATACGATTCACTGCTGGCCAAAACTTCTTCTTTGGTTGATTAGGGAAGCATGCTTCTTCTCTTGTATATGAATGATCCCAGTGTCCACATACTGCTGACTCTGTGTGTGGAGCATTCTTTAATATTGCAGGTAACTCTGCGATCTCTTTTCTAATCTTTGCCATAGCATCTACAAATCTTTGCAACTCATCTAATGATTCTGACTCTGTAGGTTCTACCATCATAGTTCCAGACACAGGCCATGATAGGGTTGGTGCATGGAAACCATAGTCCATCAATCTTTTAGCAACATCTTCTGCATTTGCTGCCATGTTACGACAATCAAAGATACATTCGTGTGCTACCCATCCATCTTTACCTTTATATAATACCTTGAAATGAGGATCTATTTTCTTTGCTAACCAGTTTGCATTTAGTAGTGCTACTTCTGTTGCATGTCTCAATCCTTCTTCACCCATCATACGAATATACATCCAAACTATAGGTAGTATAGATGCACTACCATATTCTGCTGCTGATACTTTCTGATCTATAAATGGTGCTAGATGTTCTGCAACACCAATAGGACCTACACCAGGTCCTCCACCTCCATGTGGTATACAGAATGTCTTATGTAAGTTTAGATGTGCTACATCTACACCAAATTCACCAGGTTGACACAATCCTACCTGTGCATTAAAGTTTGCACCATCCATATAAACTTGTCCACCAAACTCATGTACAATGCTACAGATCTCTTTGATGTTTTGTTCGTATACACCGTGAGTAGATGGGTATGTAATCATCAATGCTGCTAGTTCATTTGCTTCTAAACATGCTTTGAGTCTTAAATCATGTATGTCTATGTTACCTTCACTATCACATTTAATACCTACTACTTTCATACCTGCCATCACTGCTGATGCAGGATTTGTACCATGTGCTGACTCTGGTATCAGACATATATTACGTTTAAAATCTGCCTTTGATTCATGATAATCTCTGATTGCTAGTAGTCCTGCATACTCACCTTGTGCACCTGAGTTAGGTTGAAAAGTCATTGAGTGAAAACCAGTAAGATCACATAACCATTCTGATAAATCTTTGATTATTCTATCATATCCTAGTATTTGACCACCTGGTGTATGAGGATGTACGTTAGCAAACTCTTCCCATGATACAGGAGTAAGTTCTGATGCTGCATTTAGTTTCATAGTACAACTACCAAGTGGCATCATACCATTTATCAATGAAAAATCTTTTGATTCTAACTCATGGATATATCTCATCAAGTTAGTTTCACTTCTATACTTGTGAAATACTTCTTGTTCTAACCATGGTTTAGTTCTCTCTGGTATATTACTCCATACATCATCTACACAACTATCCCATACACTAATAACAGTTGTTTGATTTGAATCAAATGAAACCTGACTATTAATAATACTGTATATTGTCTCAAATGTGGTAGTTTCATCTACAGATAATGTAGTCCAACCATTTTTTATAGTCACATTATACCCATCAATCATCCTGATAGATTTAAATTTTACGGTGTCAAATCCATCACCATCTACTACCTCTATTCCACACCATTTTAAACAACGAAGTAGAGTTTGTCTTAATAACCAGATCCGTCTTGCTATCTTTTTCAATCCTTCAGGTCCGTGATAGATTGCATAGAACGCAGACATATTTGCTAGTAGTGCCTGTGCTGTACAAATATTACTTGTTGCTTTATCTCTTCGTATATGTTGTTCTCTAGTCTGTAATGCTAATCTATATGCAGGATCACCATTTGTATCTTTAGATAATCCAACTATTCTACCTGGTACTTTTCTTTTATACTTGTCCTTACACGCAAAGAATGCAGCATGAGGACCACCAAATCCCATAGGTATACCAAATCTCTGCATACTACCAACTGCTATATCAAATCCCATATCACCTACAGGTTTCATTAGTACCTGACACATAGGATCTACAACTGCAATCTTAACAACTTTATGTACATCACAAACTCGCATCAATCCATTAGGTTGTTTAAGTTGACCAACAGAGTTAGGTAGTTGCATAAGAAATCCAAATGCAGTTTCAAATTCGTCTAATGGTATAGGAGCATTCAAATCAAGAGTTACTATGTTAATACCTAATGGTTCTGCTCTTGTCTGTAAAACTTGAAGTGTAGAAAAGAATACTCTACTGTCTACTAAAAATGTATTGTACTTAGAATTTGAGTTGTATGCTAGAGTCATTGCTTCTGCTGCTGCAGTTGCTTCATCTAATAAAGATGCATTTGCTATTGGCAATCCAGTCAACTCTGTAACCAGAGTCTGAAAATTAAACAATGATTCTAATCTACCTTGTGATATCTCTGCCTGATATGGTGTATATGATGTGTACCATGCAGGATTTTCTAATACATTTCTCTTGATGACAGATGGTGTTACTGTATTATAGTAACCTTGACCCATGAGAGATGGTTTAGGTTTGTTTGCTTTTGCTATATTCTTAAGTTCACTTAGTGCTTTATATTCATCGCATCCTTTTGGTAAGGTTGTCTTCTCTCTATACAAAATAGAATCTGGTACAATATTTCTAACAAGTTCATCTAGACTAGATAGACCCAAATCTTCAAGCATTTGCTTCTGCTCTGACTCAGAAGGTCCAATATGACGCTTAGAAAACATCTACTCTCCCAACGAATGAATAACAGGTTTTTCGTTCCTTAATATATTATACAGATCTTTATTTTCAGCAGAAGATACTGGATAAAATTCTGCTGACGCATCAAATCCATCATACCTATGTGCTTGATTGATTACAATAGAACCATTCTGTCCTGATGTAGATCTATGAAATGTACCACGAGGTATAAACAAGGCACCACTTTGTCTATTAAGATGCACTATATGATATGGGCACTTCCAATCATAATTTACCAACTCAAAAGTTCTTTCACCTGATACAACTCTATTATAATCATCTTGAAAACTATGAATGTAGAACTGTTTACCTCCTACACAATCAGGTGGAGGTGATACTGCAGGACCTTCGTGAACAACTAAGTCTGCTGCATTACATTCTTCTACTGTTATGTCATAGAAAATAACATCGTCTGTCTCTCTGAACACACGATGCTTTCTAAAAATTACACTACTCATTTTTTGAAGACTCCTAGTTTTGCTAGAAGATATACTGATAATACTGTCCAGAAGACAACTTCTAATCCTATGTTGTTCATACCCAGTTTGGTTTACGATCAGGTTTTCTTAGGTAGTTATTTTTTACCCAAGGTTTTGCTGCTATGTATCTCTTGTATGCAGTAAAAGTATCGATAGTGTTATCGAACTTAAACTCAGGATACATTGCTCTAGCAAATGATTTTGGTCTTTCCAAAGTAAATGGAATCATACCACCTGCTTCTAGTATAGTCTCTTCACAACTATGGGTTTTACCATAACGATGAGTATACTCTTCACACAATGCCATACCATGAGCAACCAACCACCAAGCATTGATGTTTGATTCATTTGCCCACGCTGTACAAGGATGATTACGAAATGCACCCTTCTCAGTTTTATATGGTTGACCATCAGTACGATGGATTTCACCATATCCCCAACCCCATTTGTCAGAGCATACTATAGATAACATTTGACATGTTTCTAGTGGCATCTTGACAATGTGTCTGTCAGGTAAAGACTGAGCAGATACTGTTGGAGATGGGTCAGTTACAAAAATGTTCATTCAGATGCTCTCCATTGCTTTCTCATTGTAACATAGATATCGTTTTTTGCAACCATATCTCTTACACTCTTAAATATCTTAGCAGACTTGGCATACTTACTAGTAGCGTGATCTTTTTCTTGAGGTCTTACATTACCTTCACTATCATACTTTCTACCAGAGTTGTGATTGGCATATCTTCTTGCTCTGGTAAATCCCATTTCTAAAAACTTACGACACATATCCATACCTATAAAGTCTTTCTCTTCAAGGTAATCCAAATACATATCAAAGATAGTATGAGCAGATTCTAGTGCAATCTTTGGAGTCTTAAATCTCCAATGAGCACAGATATCGTCAGTATAAGGGCGAACCAATAGAACTCCTTGCTCTCCCCTTCCAATACGATAAAGTTCACGAGTTTCCTCATTTGTAAAGTCAAGAGACTTGTAATCGAGGTCATAATCAAATTCTTTCATGCTATTATTATAGCATATAATATTACGCAGGGCAAGTTGGAGGAGGCATTTTAGGAAATCTTAACCTCTTCTTCCATCTTTCTATAAAATCTTTTATTTTCTTATCCATTATTCTTCTATTTCAAAAAACCATTTGATTGATTTAATGTAGTCAAATGTACAACCTATATCTTTGTCGCAGTTGGTATCATATTTACGATCACACAAAAACTTTCTTAGTTCGTAGACAGACTCGAACTTTCCTTGGTGTCTTTCTTGTTCGTCATACAAGTGATACTTCATGGTTCTTCAAATTTAGGCATACCTGCAAGTGGACTATACCATCCTGTTAGTATATATTTGTTTCCTGACACAGGAGGATTCCCACGATGCTGATGTGTCCAAGATCCTGGCCACAACAATGCAGTATTTCTAGTGGGTTTGAACTTTACTTGTTGGTAAAGAAACTCTGTCTCTCCTCCTTCTTCTACCGTGTTAAGGTAGATCATCCATGCTATTGCTCTTGAATTATTTACCCAAGAACTATTTTCACAATGCCATGAATGATACCCCTCCATAGGAGAAGTTTTTTGTAGGAGAGTAATGCCACTCGTCCATTCGCAATTATATTTCAAACAAGGAAATTTGTCAAGGTAATCTTTTAAAGTTACATTGAGTAATGCCTGATTTATTTGTTGTGCCATTTCAGGCCAAAAAGGATCTAGAGATAACTGATTATCTTTTACAATACTATTAGATCTAGCATCCCATGATATATTATTTTCTAAACCTCTGGTCAAATCACCCAATACATGATCAGGTAATATATTATCATAACGAACTATAAAATTCATTTTGCTGCTTTCTTTATATCAGCATGTAATCTTTTAGTTGCATATTCTTTCATATACTCTTCTCTACCATCTTTAGTAAATACTTTCTTTTCATAATCAAAGTCAGGATGAGGTGCAGCACTTACAACAGGATCTTTAGTTTTGTTTTTGATAACAATAAATCTATCAGCAGCAAATGTCCCTGCTATTTGTACTTCATACTCATCAGTAGGTAACCAGTTATATGATCCATCTCTTTTTGTATGTGCCATATATGCATTGATTTTATCAATCAACTCTGGTGTGAGTTGCATAGGTTCTTTTCCTAATACTCTTTCTTCTGGATCAAGTTTACCAATCATAAATCTCCTTGTTTACGGTTTTCGGAATAGTGTACATCAAATTCTCCACCTGGATATCTACTCTTCAACTTCTCTACATTCATTTCTATTATCTCTTCTGGAGATACATCTAGTGCTATACATGCTTGTATAAAATACCACATAATATCACCTAGTTCACGTTTCATATGAAATAGATTTTCTTGGTTAACTGGTTTACCTTGGAAAACTATCTTCTTTACTATTTCTGTGAACTCACCTGACTCAGCAGATAGTCCTAATGCAGCAGTTAGTGCTCTGTGTGTAGGAAAGTCTTTAGAGTTTAAATCTCTTAGACGATCTTGAAAATGTCCGCCATACTTACTTTCTTCTGACGTCACAGCATTAACAAACTGTGTATATTTTAGAAAATCAATCATACTTGAGTTCTTGGAAATTTTTCTTAGCAGTAAACTTTGCTGCAATATCTAGTTCGACTTGTCCAGAGTCAACAATATCTGTTTGTGCAGACTCTTCAACATCATACAATCTCATCTTTGCTCTGTCAATACCGACACAAAATCTTTTGTTAGATGTAGGGTCGTTGTATCTGTTCTTGAGTTGTTTAACCATGATCTGATTCATCTCCTCAAGTTCCTCCGTACTAATGAGAGCGAACATAAGATCAGCAGTGGCAGGGAGACCAAAGGATTCTGACGTATCAGTAAGGTCAACGTCACTACTACCAAAACCAGAACGAGTCGTCTGAGTGGCGGAGACGATAGGTACATTAGTCTCAACTGCAAGACCACGGAGTTCTTCAGCAATCGCTTTAACATAGGTATACGAGTTTACTATGGATCCTTTGTACCTACTAGAGGCACAGATATTTAGATAATCAATAAAGATAATATCAGGTTTGATACTTCTTTTCAGTGCTAAGTCATTGATCAAAGATTTAAAGTGTCCGACATGAGCAGACGCAGTAGGATATTCTTTGATGATTAACTTACCCTGTGTCTTCTTACCTAGTGCAACAATCTTTTTTTGAAACATTGTCTTAGGTAAATCAGATAACTTTTGAATAGGAATGTTCAAAAGATTAGAGTCAATTCTCTCTGCTATTTTTTCTTCTGCCATTTCAAGAGTAATGTATAAAACATTCTTACCTTGAAGTAAACAAGAAGATGCAACATGACACATGAATAGAGACTTACCAACACCTGTACCTGCTAGTGCAACGTTTAGTGTTTTGTTAGGTAGTCCACCCTTTGTAATCTTATTAAAGAACTCAAGATCAAATGGGATCTTGTCTTCTTTACGTTGATAGAAATCAAATCTTTCAGTGGCATTGTCTAGGTAATCATGACCTACACTTTGATCAAACGATACACCAAGTGCCTCAGATAATATCGTAGGGATAGCACCTTTGTCACGTTTGGAATCTTGACCGTCAGCAATCTTGACACTCTCCATAAGAGATAGGTAGATCGCACGCTCTTGGCACCACTTTTCCGTAGTATCAACGATCCAATCGTAGTCTGAGGTATCATCGGAAAGGACATTTAAAATCTCCAGTATAGTTTTGAACTGCTCATCAGTTAGATCAACTCTCTCCTGACATTCTATTGAAAGAGCATTAAGAGATGGCAAAGAGTCATACTGACTTATATACTCATGGATCTCTAGAAAGATAATCTTATGAGACTTGTCAGTAAAATATTCTGCCTTTAAGAATGGTAGAACTTTACGAGCATATCTCTCATTATAGACGAGATTAGATAATATCGTGAGTTCTAGATTCATAAGTAATGCAAATAAGTCCCTAGAATATACTTGTCACTAGACACAGGTGGTAATCCTGCATGTCTAAACATCCAAGTAGGAGGGAATATTAATATTCTACCACGTTTAGGTGAAACTGACAACTGTAAATTTGAAAAAGATGTTTCTCCTCCCTCTGCTACATCATTCAGATATAAAAATACTACAAGAAATCTACGAGCACTATTATAATCATAGATGTCTACATGCTCTTTAAACTGATCATAGTTATTTGGTTTATACCACTTCAAACGAAACTCTTCAAAGCAATACTTTGCAGGAAAGTCAGGTCCTAACTGCAGATCATCCATGTATAACTCTACTGCATCTACAAAATACTTTTCAAGTTTCTTATGATTATCTACCCATAGAGGATCTTGAAGTTGTAATCTTTGAGTTAGGTTTAGTTGCGTGAATGTAGGTCTGAACTCTCTATCAATATACTGGAGGTCGGACTTTCCATACGCTTCAAGTATCCCCTGACAAAAATCATCAGGAACCATTGCATCATACGTTCTAACATACTCTTCTAACTTAGTTGCCATATCTAAACTCTTTTGCTGCTGCTTCATCCAACTTCTGCATTATTTCGGGGGTGAAGTATTGCTCAGGATCCTTGAGAATAGCAGAAGGATAGACGCTAGACTCCCCAACAACAACACGGTTTCCCTTACGTTTAAAAATTCCATATTTCTCACCCAACTCCAATAGTCCGTAGTAACGGTCAAGTCCGCGATCATAGAATAATCTAGTTTCAACTGTACTGTTCTCCTTTGTTAATCTTGATTTCGCATTCTTACATTTAATAATGTTACCAACTACGTCTTTCCCATCTTTCTCTTTCTTCTTAGAAAGGTAAATGATACTTGATGCTGCATATTTTAATCCACTGCCTCCACCCATTTCTTTTGTAGGAATATAGGCACCCACTACATCATATGTATGGTTAGTGACAAGTAAAGGTACGTCTGCTTTACCTAGTTTTAATGTTAATACTCTGAATATAGACTTGACAACTTGTGCTCTTGTCATGTCTCTAGTCTCTTTACCTGCTTCAGAGTCTTCTACTTCTTTAGATGTTGATAACATACCTAATGAGTCAAGAACAAACATCATAGGTTTCTTATCATCCATTCCCATATACTTGTCTAAGATCTTGATTGATTGTAGACGAAACTCTTGTACTGTAGTTACAGGTACAATCAACATACGATTAGAATCTATACCTCTATCTTCAATCATCTGCTTTGATATAGCAGATTCAGACTCAAAATATATTACTCCTGCTTCTGGATTAGACTCAAGAAAATGTTGAACAATGCCAAGACAAAAGAAAGTTTTACCAGTGCTAGACTCACCTGCGATAGCAGTGATCTTATTCCCTGGTACACCCCCATAGATGCTTCCAGAGCAGAGAGCATTAAAGATGTAACTACCAGTGTCAATGTAACCGCTAGTATCTCCTGCTGAAACACCGTCGGATACAAGACTAGCATATTCATTACCAATTTCACTTGCAACATCCTTTAAAAAGTTCACTCATTTACCTCCGTAATTTTAGTTATAAAGTTAGTACGTTTCATGGCACGTTCAAACCATTTTGCTTCTGACTCATCGTCAAAGACTTGTTCTTTTTTATCTGGTTGCCCAAATGCTCGTTGATACTCAACAACATATTTCATGAAAATAAAAACTCCAATGATGCTACTTTTTCTGACTGCCAACCAATCGTATCAAGTATAACTCTTATAGGATCTAAGAAAGTCTTTGTGAATTGTAAGTCATAGTCGATGTGTTTGTCAAGTTCAAACTCTTTAGGAAATGTATTAAGATAACTCATTACATTCTCACTCATCTTGTTTGGTGTCTTGAGATAAACAAACTTAACTTTTTCACCATCCTGTATAAGAGGATACTTGTGTGTTAGTTTATGTTTCTTGTTATAGAAATTATATAATAGAGCACCTCTAACATGTATTGGTGTTCCTTTACTATAGATTGTTGTTGGGTTTGCCCACTTATTTATCCCATTGCATCCACGAGGGAATGAGATATCTTCAACAGGTAATGAAGAGAACTTATTCTTGAAGTCTTTAATAAATGCTTGTGCTTCTTCCTCATCTTTGTTGACGATAACCTCAAGGCATTCACGAATAGCATTACGACATGCCATAGGTGTAGATGACTTAACTGCCTCTAGACCCATGATCTTTAGTTTAGGTTCTTCATATCTTACACCTTCACTATCCCATACGTTTAAAATATATCTTTTCTTTGCTGTCCATATACCTGATGAAGCGATATTCTCTCGCTTCATTATCATCTTCTGTTCATATGCATTGATGTACCCTGCCAGTTCTTCGTAAGAACGCGAAATAAAAGGTTCAAGTTCCACTTTACAGATCTTATCAAGGAACCTGACAACGCTTTCATCAGTTTTCTCTCTCCCCTTGTATACACCCTCGACCAGAGGACCAAGATTAAGATAAATGGAATCGGTATCAGCAGCAATAACATAGTCGGTCTCCTTTGTTTTTAGCGTCTTGTTTAGAAACGCATTCATTTTGTTCTCTATCCATCGGATTGAGACTTGTCCTGAGAGTGTGATCGCTTCAGCGTTCGTAAGATTGTAGTATCTGAAGTATTGGTTACCGATAGCACCGTAGGCAGAGTTAAGTTGAATCTTTCTTGCCATTTGGATGTTGTTGAACTTTGAGATGTCTCGTTTGAGTTGTTCGGTTGGTTGTTTTTCATACTTCTGCTTTGAGAGTAACATCTTTTTCTTGTAGATGGTGCGTTCATCATAGATTGTCTGCATCATCTCAGGCAAGAATCCATGTACGTCCTTACGATACTGAGCACCGTTAGCACATACTGTATTGTCCTTATTTATTTCTATCTGTCTATCAAGTATTCTATCAACAGTTGCTTTTGGGTGCTTTTCCTCACATAATGTTTCTGGAGAAATATTGTACTGCATAATAAGATGAGGATATAGACTATTCAAGTCAAACGATACCACCCAATCATACTTACCAGGTATCGGTTCTTTTACATATGCACCTGCATACTTCTCATTCTTCTTGGCACCACCCTTACGAGGTGGTGGTACAATGTTTTTGTCAGCAAGATAATTGAAGATCATTGTATCCCACATTCTTACCTGTGAATACACGTCTTCAAAGTTTGCTTTGGCATCATATGCCATTGTGATTGCTAGTTCTAGCAACTTCATCTTGTCTTCAAGACGGTCAATCAACTCAACGTCTTGGATGTTATACTCCATGAACTTCTGCCAATCCTTTGTGTAGAAGTCCTTGAAGTTTTCGTACTCACTGTGATCAACCTTTCTCTGACCTAGTTCGACAAAAGCAATATGGTCTAAGCGATATGACTCTTGGTTACTATAAGTAAACTTACGATAAAGATCGAGATAGTCAAGGATATTGATCCCACTAAGGTCATAAGCATAGTTCTTCCTTCCTTGGACATAAACCTCCCTTTCATTTGCCCTGTTCCATGGGGATAGACTCTTCATCCATTTTTCCCCCAACACTCTATTTACACGACGAGCAATGTACGGAACGTCATAAAGGTTGACATTCCACCCTGTAAGTATGTCAGGTGTATTCTCTGTCCACCACTTTAGGAAGTTTTCTAGTAGTTCATTCTCTGTCCAAAATATTCTTGCTTCTACACCATCAGGTGCTTCAAACTCTCTGGTTGCCCAACTTATATACTTCTTAGTCACCATGTCTTTAATAGTGATAGAGAGCATTTCTTCTGCTGCTTCTTCTACATTCGGGAATCCGTTCTCACATTGCACCTCGATATCAAGTGCATAGATCTTCATTTGATCAATACGATATTCTACTTCGTTTGGAAACTCTCTACGGATATATTGATAAACAAATCTTTCATAACCATGGACTTCAAAGTTCTCGACTTGATTATATGTTTTGATAAACTCTCTTGCTTCTCTTGCAGTTTGAAACTGTATAGGTGATACTGGACGACCATCAAGGGTTGTACATTCTTCTTTACTGTTCTTAGAAAGAACATATAAAGATGGAGAGAAGTTAGCACGATACTGTACTGGTTCTCCATCTTCATATCCCCTATACAGGATTGTATCTCCTGCAAGTTGAATATTAGTATAAAATGAACTCATTATAATTTGTTGTAGATTCCTACAAGTTTTTCACTTGGTTCTAGTATAGTAAAAATTACGTCACTTGTCAAGAACAAGTCACGCTGTGTTGAGTATGGAGGGAAAGGAACTATGTCCTCGTCACCTCTGACTTCATAACAGTTCTCTATCAGGATCGATGGTTCCTCGTCCAGTTCCGTTATCTTGCCCAGAAGAAACTCGTTGCGATCCTTTAGGAGGATCAAACGTAGTTCCTGTTGCATCATTTCCTCTTCCACTTTCTGCCTCCACAATTTTGTTGTACTTTTCTTCTACCTCAGGGTAGGTTTCGTATGCACTGACAACTTCTTCAAGTTTCATCATAATGCTACGGTCTTTAGATAAGGGTGCCCAAGGTTCAAAACGAATCTCTGGGTTACTCTTCTTAGTTATAACCTCACCAGAATCATTCTCAGATAATAACTGAGGTTCTGGAGCATTCTCTAACCATACATTATAAGGATAACGTAGTTGGAAAGCAACTGCATCATTTGGTTTTTCTTTTGTCGTAACTTCAAACAAGTCTGCAATGATATCTTCACCGTTTCTTGTTCTTACGATTCTTACGCTCATAGATTAAATAGGAACTCTTCTATTATACCATAAAAAAAGAGGGTGTCAAGCACCCTCTACACATCATACTATATCATAAACTTTTCTTTTCTGATGTTCTGGGATTACCTTTTGTAACTCTATTGTTAGCATTCCATTAACAAAGGTTACTTCTCCAATCTCTACATCATCTGATAGGTTGAATCCTCTAGCAAAAGATCTTGCTGCTACACCTTGGTGTACATAATCAGTAGTGTCTGTTTTCTCTTGATCCTTAGATTTAATCAGTATCACGTTCTGTTCAGTTGATACTTCTATATCATCTTTAGACCATCCTGCTAGTGCTAGTTCTAGTCTCCATTTCTCTGCGGACTCTTTGACAATATTATATGGAGGGTATTGTCCTTTTGGTGTTCCTGTACCATATGCATAGAATCTCTCGAATAGATCATCGAATCCGATACTATATCTGTTTGCTGCGTTAAAAATCGCATCGACATCCTTAGATGTCCAACGTGTGATGTTAGTCATAGTTCTCCTTAAATAAGCGAGTGTTTAGTTTTTGTACCCGAAGCGTACACTTATATTTAACCATAATCTCATCTTAATGAAAATGGTACACACCGAACATTCTTGTAGAAAATGCAGAACCTATATAGTTGTACATCATAGTGTGTAAATCAATGAAAAAATTATTCGCTATATTATTATTGGCAGGAGTAAGTTCCCCTGCTATGGCTAACTTATCCATAAGACATCAGTCTAGTTTACAGCATACAGTGGACGCTCAACAAGCAACATATTCAAGATTAGGTAACTCTTACTCTATATCAGGAACTAACGTAACAACATCTCATACTGCAGCAGGTGCATCAAGTGCAACCTCAAACGGTATTGGAGTTAACTCTTACGATAGCACAACAGGTGTTGGTACAGTAGGTACAATCACAGGAACTCAGTCAGGATCAGGTAGTTTCTCATTCTCTCAGTCATTCACTAAGGGTGACATAGCAGGTACAGCATCTGAATACTCAGACTTCGGTAGTGTATCAATCACATCTGCAGGAACTCAAAACAGTTCTGCTAATGCACCAGGTACTATAACTAATGCTCACGCGATCACCTTAACAGGTACTGGTAACATAGGTACTGCTACAACAGGTCAGTTCGTAACTGAGGTTACTGCATTCTAGGCATGTTGAGAAAGGGTATACATATAGTAGCACTAGGTGTACTAGCAAGTGCACCTGTATATGCTGTGCCCGTGGTCCCGAATTTTACTCAGGGCAGTATGACTTCAAACACCCAGACGACTTCTAAGGTGACGGAGACAATTAATTCGATGGACTACAATACTGGGTACCAATTTTCGGTAACAGGCTCAGGGGTAACCGCTAGTGGTAATCTCTCACCTTCTACTACTGATGCTAACGTGACTATTAACGGAGTGACTTCGACATGGACTGGGATCGACACAAAACCCACCTTCACACAGACAACACCAGGAGCAGCGTTTCAGTTCACAGAGACGTATCAAGCCCCAGGTCTTTCCAATCACACAATAATACAAAGAGTAACAGAGGTAACAAGCGTAACAGACACAACAAGTATCTTCTCTCAGTAGTCTTATGTTTGTCTCAACTTGCTAACGTCCCTACAGTTAAAGCAAGTGACGTAGGTGGTGTATCTGCTACTGCTAGTCCCATCGCGAATAGTAGTGGGTCAGTTACCAACCAGGCAATACAAGTTTTACAAGGTCCGTATATAACAAACACATATGGTAATGGGATACAGTGTCAAGGTCCTACCATGAACATAACCCCCTACGCTACAGGTACAGCATCAGCACAAAAACCATATGAAGCGTGGTGGGATTCGCCAGTGTACAACATGATTGACGCTAATGATGATGGTGTACCAGACAATCCTGGTGAAATTTTATACTTCACTCCAAACCGTACAGGGCAGAAAGATAACTATAACATAAGCATAGGTGTGAGTGCTACATGGTCTAGACCATTAGATAAAGAACTACAGCAGCAATGTAAAGATGCTGCTGCAGCAAATATCGCATTGATGCAACAAGCACACGCTAATAAAAGACTTGACTTTGAGATAGCCAGATTGAAAAATTGCGGAGAATTGTTAAAACAAGGTATATCCTTCCATCCAAAGTCTCCTTACTATGCTGTGTGTGCTGATGTTATGGTCAATGGTAAGAACGTTATAACACCTCATACACATGAACTAGATACTATTTCTTTCTCGACTTCTTCTGAATCTTTAAAGGATCTAAACCTTTCGATTGGCGATATCGATTAGCAATAATCTCACTCTTTGATAACTCACGATGCTTTCCAAGTTTCTTTTGGACTGCAGTCGTGATTTTTTTTATGACTGGTTTGATTGCTCTTAAAAGTAATGGAGTTGCTGCTGCTCCTGCTGTTGCGACCACTGCTATTGCTACGGTAGTGGTCACTTGATTTGGTGCAGGTAGATACTTATCAGCAACACTAGTTGCCTCATACAATGTCACACAGGTTTTACCGTCAGAACTAAGTTCGTGACCTATAACTTTTTCATCACCTGATTGTGTTAAGTCACCAACTCTTAGTTGTGCAGGACCTGGACATGGTACTTCACCACCTACATCACCAGTATCAGGAACCTCAGGTGGTTCAACTTCTGGTGGCGGTTCAACTTCTGGTACAGGTGCTTCTCTTGTTATTATTAGTTGCTCTGGTTCATAATTCATTGCATCATAAGAAGGAACCCCTGCATCGCAATAAACTACGACACCATCGGGGTCATCCTTCTCTAGATTTTTATTCTTCATTATACTGTTACTGTTCTGCTCATGTGCTTCTACACATCCAGGTATATCAATAACAGGAACCCCTATCATATCAGGACTTGCTACAGGTCCGTAGATAGGGATTGCAGTAGGAGGATTGTCAGTCAACCATGATGGTGGCATGAAAATCGTTGTTGTTCTGATTGTAGGAACATTGCCACCATTTATCACTATAGTGGGGATTGTCATTAGCAGTCCTTGCTCATTTCCTCTGCCATATTGCCACCGATATCAGCACCTTGGTTACCACCAAACATTGCTACCCATCCTGCTGCTACCCATCCTACGAATGGTATAGTGCTAAGACTAGGTGCTGCTGCTGCACCAATACTAGTACCAACTACTCTACCTGTACCTTCTCCTGATCCTATTGCTTTGATACATGCGATTCTTTCAGCACCTATCTCTGCTGCTTGACCTTGAGTCAAACCTGGTGGATTGTCTATCCAAGATCTGTTGTTAGATACAGGACCGCCTTGGTTAGTTTTACCATCCATGAAGTACTCTTCAGTGATTTGAGTAGTATTGTTTGCTAAACCTAAGAATCCTGCTTTCTCTTTAATATCTTTAGTGATGAATGCTTTCTTAGGATCGTTTGCTGAATATGAAATAGCATATCCCTCGTCTGACACACTTACCTTATATGATGTATAAGGACCTACAGGTAAATCCACTGATGGTAGTGGTGCTTCTTTTGTTCTTGTTGCAATATAACCTATCATTCCCAGATGTGAGACAGCGAATAAACTGCCTACTACACCGAATGATATCCATTTCCACTTATTCATTTTCCTAATGGACTAGTTGGGAGAGGTAATGCAGGACCTGTTACATCTGGTAATGATCCACCTACCATACCTGGTATGGCATCACTTACAGCAGACATAACTTTTTCTTTGACCGAATCTACGATGGCATCCTTTTGTGTATATAGATATACACCACCGCCAACAACGGTAAGAGATACAACGCTAGACGCAATAGCAAGTACATTGATAATTTTTTGCATGATGTTTACTTAGAATCTGGGACGATTTTCACAGGACCTGATTCAATCCTGATAGTTTGTGCGGGAGCAGTCTCTGATGCCTTAGCAATAAGGAACTCCATATCCTTCTTACTTATGTTAGCACTGCTGTCAGGATCACCTGGTTTCTTTTTCTTACCCCCAGTTTGGACGCCAAAAGTTGCTAGTGTACCTGTAAAGACGCTGGCTATGAAAGTTGGATCAATCTTTTCTCCTGCATCATAACCTGGTATTTTAACGTAGTTCAAAGTTAAAATTCCTGCTGACCAGATGAGAACGATTACTCTTATTAGAGTTGCCAAGTATGCCAGTTGCTCTTCTTTATCTTCAGCAAGTTCTTTAAACTTACCTAGAGGTCCTTTCGGTTTCTCTTTTACTTCTGCCATAATGTTTACTTTTACTCCTTATTATCTATAACATATAGATTTCCACTTATTGAGATGCGTGTATTGTCTGTTGTATAGAAGGGATTGACTCCATGATTGAGTCTAGCAGGGAAGAATACTATCTTCCATTCCCATGTTTTATCTACATTTATATACGCTGTATCTAATCCACCAAGTGCTGTATTGTATTGAAACATGAATGACGCTGTTTCATTTCCACTAGTTTTAGGATATCTTTTTCTTTCCTCTTCTAAGTCATATGGTATATGAACCCAGATGACAAAGGAGAATATTCCACTGTGTATATGTAGAGGATTGAAATCATATCTCTTTTGATAGTTTACCCATAGTCTTTTTAGTTCAAAGTCACTATTGTTTATATCATGCATTTTCTCTGCCATACCCATAGCAGGTTGAAAACCAAACTGATTAACGTATTCATATGAAAGGCATCTAGTAAAAGATTTAATCTCCTTAGTTAAAGGTAGATGCCACTCTTCTTCTAGATGACCTCTCAGAGAGTCTCTAGCATCATTCTCAGAAGACTTCTGCAGTTCATACATACTCTTCTGTAGTTCTGCTACAACAGGAGATGGAACTTCTGCCAATAGATATCCAGGTGATTTTAACCACTGGACGTGATACTTAAAATCACTCATTCTGTAGTGCGTTTCTTTCCTATATTATATTTTGATTCTAATGTCCACTCACCTTTCTCTTTATATGCTATAACTTTGATTTGACTTAAAGGTGCGACTTCTTTTATTTCTGTTTCCTGTACGATCTCTACAAGACCCCAATCAGATAGTAGTTTGATAATTCTATTTCTTCTTTGTACATCATTGTCTGATAGGTTTGCTTTCTTTCCGTCTAATGCAAATAGTTCTTTAAAATGTACAATGTAGTATTGTCCTTTCTTATGGAGGATATGACATGATTGATAAAGTTTTCTCTCTTTACGAGATGCTACCCCTATCCTTGTAAGTGTTTCACGAACTTTCAAAAAATCATCAGGTTCTTTGAGGTTCACTTCAATCATATTATCTTTAGTCCATTCCACTTCATTCATCTTCTCTTACCCCCTTTGTTCAGTTTGGATTTAATGTAGTCTAGTTGTGTAGGAGATAGGATGCGTAATGCTTGCTTTGCCTTTTCATTACTATAACCATAGTATTGTTTGACAACATCAAGATCTTTCACCTTATCCTGCTTACCCCAAGGAGAAAATCTCTTCCTAGGTCTGACTATATGTATATAAAAATCATACTGTAAACGACTAGGTATATCATGTTTCATATTCATTTCATTGGCATACAATACAGTATCCAGATGATGTGACATACACTTATTGATGATGTAAGGAGGATAGTTCTTTTCCCATCCAGGATCATCAGTGTCTAGTACACTCTTCTTATTAAGGTTGATAGAGTTGAGGTATGCCGATAGGGGGTACCGATCATCATATGACATAGTTTCTTAGAAGAAGTTCTTTACGTTGTTTTTGATTTTCAATATAGTTTGCATCGCTATGTCTCAGAGAATATGTGTGCTCGTATGTTGATGCTGTCCATCCTTCAAACCTATCTTCAATTATATTGCTGTCATTATAAGATATCAACTGGTCAATGTCACACTTCATACAATCTTTAGCAAACAACTCATGACTAAATCCTTTGTGCATATCTCCTTTAGTTCCATAGAGATTAGACTTGATCTCATATGGAGGATCTAGATATAAAAATTTAGTAGTATTAATCTCAGTGAGATTATCAGGTGACAACAATCTCTCGTATGAAAAATTTGTTATTGTCCAGTTCTGAATCAACTTACTAAACTCAGGAAGATACTTTATACCATGTGCAGTAAAGTTTTGTTTAGATGCTAGTTTACTAAATGATGAGTTCATTGACAATCCACTGAATGAGCATTTGTTTGTAACATAAAATGCAACTGCTCTACCCATTGGTGTAGTCTCTGTAAGAGGTTTCTCTAGATACTCTTTCTTTTCGTAGAAAAGATTACGATCTGTATATCCTTCTGAGTCAGAATGTTCTTCCTTAAGTTCTAAAAGTTCAGTCATTAAGTCTGGTACATTTCTCTGAAGTACTCTCCAAAATTGATATAGGGGTTCATATAAATCATTTACCCATATATCCAAGTGAGGATATATTCGAGAGATATGGATTGCCACAGAACCTCCACCTAAGAAGGGTTCACGAAACTCTTCATAAGCATTAAGATCTGGTAGTTGTTCACACAACTTTGCAAGTGCCTTTGACTTGCCACCAGGATATCTTAGAGGTGTCTTATTGTATGCCACTGTAATCAGGATAAATCTCAGGACCTGGCATAGGTGCGTAGTATCCTTTAGGACCTGTGCCTTTGGGTATCTCAATCAGTGCTTGAACTGCTTCGTCAAACCACCTGTTCATTGACTTTGCCATAATACGATAGGATGTACCAACATATAGTTGACCACCTACAACAGCAACTGCTGTGGCACCCCAGAACCAGTAATAGAATCTGGACTTCATTTGTGCCCTAATCTTTTCACGTTTTCTCATAAGTTTGTTAGTCATCATGATCATCCCAAGGATCTGTTAAATCCTTATTACTAAAAAATGCTTTGGTTGCACCATAGATTGTCAGGATTATAAATGCACCTGCTATGATTGCAACAAACTGCCCTGTCTGTCCTAGACCTGCAAAGTTACCATGCGGTATTATTGTGTCATAACACTTTGCTATTTTTTCTGGATCATTCCAAGTACCAGGTAATGTGTATACTGGTGGGCATGATAGAAAAAGATTCATTTAAAGTTACACTCCATCATAAGTTGAGTAAGACATGCAAGAAGGTTTACTTCTTGATCTGCTACGAATGCAGATTTGTATTGGTAGTCTGCAATAATTAGAACTGCTGCTGCAGTGCTAGGACCATCCATTACACTTGTCAAGTTATCGTATAAGTTACGCATGATTGATGCAGGGTCTGAATCTAGATTCTGTTGTACCCATGCTTTCACATCATTGAACTTCTTATCTCTCATACTATCTACGAGAGTATCGATCTTGGCATCACCGAGTGTTGCTAGTATCCCTGTATCTATGCCACCTGTAGAAGCATAGCGTTGTAGTTCGTTTAGTGTTCTCCTAAAGTCAGGAAAATACTTTTGGATTACTTCTGCTACAACTTTGTTATTGAAAGCGACTTTCTCTTTAGTAAGAATGTCACGACACCTGTTAAAGAACTCACCCGCTAGAAGTTGTTTTGATTTACCACGAACATTGAAATCTATTACAGTTGTTCTACTGTGTAGAGGTTCAATAATCTTATTCTTGAAGTTACAAGTAAAGATAAAACGACAGTTCTTTTGGAATGTCTCTATCGATGCCCGAAGTAAAAGTTGTACATCTGGGGTAGTGTTGTCTGCCTCATCGATGATAAGGATTTTGTGCTTTGCTCCACCTGTAAGAGATACAGTCGCAGCAAAGTTTTGTGCTTGGTTTCTAACGGTATCGAGGAATCTCCCCTCGTCCGATCCATTGATAACATAGAAGTCTGCTCCAAGTTCATTACAAAGTGCTTTCGCAATAGTAGTCTTACCTACTCCTGCTGTGCCAGACAAGAGAAGATTAGGTATCTCCCCCTGCTCAACAAAACTAGAGAAGGTATCTTTCACATTCTGTGTGAGAATACAATCCTCTACTTTCTTAGGACGATATTTCTCAACCCAGAGAAAATCATCATGCATTTGGTTCTAGTGCAATAAAGTATTTGATACCGTTGCCTTGAAACTTAGCAACGTTTTTACTACTGATAGATACGTCATACGCACCTGCAAGTAGTTTTAAGTTTTCTACTCTGAAACAGTAGCAGAAATTCTCAGTTGTAGTTCCTACATTGACAGAGAAGTTATTAGAAGTTTCGTTCTTCTTATCTGTCACTGTTAGGTTCATTGTCTCTCCATCACCAAACAGACATAGGTCTGGTAGTGCATAGATAGATGCTGCCTTATTAAGTTGCCTTAGAGTTTCAGCATCAAGATGGAAAGATACATCATATTCCTTAAGTTCTATTTCTTTCTCTGGTGCCTGAGTAATAATATCAGGGTCAGCATAAAAATATCTGGTCTTAGAACGACCCTTACCATCTGTAATAGTTACATAGGTACTGCTAGTTGTATCGATCTTTGGTTGATCTAATAGTGTTAGTCCATTAATAAACATACCCAGATCGTAAATAGCAATCTCAGAATCAAATGCTTCTTCTACATTAGCAATGGCAAGAATATTCTTGTTAATGCTAAGGGTTGCTATCTGATTTCCTGGTTTGATTACTATTGATTTATTGATAGTACAGAAGTTTTTTAAGATTTCAACTGTTCTAGGTGTAATGTCAATCATTTCTTTGCTAGACGTTTTAAGTGTTGGGTAAGTTGGAATAGTTACTGTCATTGTTGTTTTGATTAAAATGGTAAAGAAGAATGGCATAGTGCATAATCTTTAGCATATCATCTTTGGGTGTACCTTTACGATCATATCGAGAGGCATACTTCAAGATGTTACTGCGACAGAATGCTTCTGCATCACCAACCGCTTCGATTAGGTCTAGGGTTTGAATATTCCCAGAAGAATAATGGCGGTCATATGTGGAGGACACATAAGACCGCACTTCGTCAAGGATCACATCTTCATTGTATTTCATTATATACCGAGAAGTTTTCTCATTCTCAGTATACAATGCTTTTCAATCTTTGTCAACTATTCTCTTCATCCTCCATTTCGTCTCCTGCATCAACCTTAGTATAAAGGTCAAGGAATGATTGCTTGGTGTCCTCATCGAAACGTGAGATGCAGTTTGTTACTGCTGTCAAACGATTACCGAAGATAGCAAATGCTTTTGCAATGTGAACTAGACGACGTGTAGTCACAACTTCGTCAACACCACCATCATAGAATGTCTTACGGATAACACCTGCCCACTTGATTAGGTTCTCTGTGAAGTCTTTGTCACAACCATTAGCAAGAAGAATTCTAGTCTCAACTGATGCAGATGGATACTCTTGCTCAAAGGTTACAGGGAATCTCTCAAGGAATGCTTCGTTAAGAACATTAGTACCTACGAATCTACCATCCTCAGAACCTTTACCTTTGGTGTTAGCAGTTGCGATTACATTGAATCCGTCTGCAGGTCTGACATACTTACCGATCTTCTTAAGGAAGACACCCTTACCTTCTAGTACAGATTGTAAACATAGAATCTTGTTAGATGCTAGGTCGATCTCGTCAAGTAGTAAGATAGCACCACGCTCAAGTGCTTCGACTACAGGACCGTTGTGCCATACAGTAGAACCATCAATCAATCTGAATCCACCGATCAAATCATCCTCATCAGTTTCGATAGTGATGTTGACTCTGATGAGTTCTCTTTTCTGAACTGCACATGCTTGCTCTACACATAAGGTCTTACCATTACCAGATAGACCTGTGATGAATGCAGGGTAGAATAACTTAGACTTGATAATCTTATGGATTGAATCAAAAGAACCAAACTTAGTAAAGGTCTCATCCTTGCTTGGAACATAAGATGCTTCAACTGCAGGTTGAGCAGAAGGTGCTTTGTATGCCTTCTCGATTGCTTCTGCAGTAAGATTCCACTTACCAATACCAATCTTGTATGCTTTCAATCTCTTACATGCTGTAGCATATGAGATAGAGAGAGTCTTACCTGCTTCTCTGATATCATTACATCCTACGTTGTCACCAACTTTGCTAGTTAGATACTCAACGAGTTGTTCTGTTGTTACTGGATTTGGTTCAAATGTCATTGTTTTAGTGGATTGATTTGTTTGTTATGTACTTATTATAGCAGGTACATCTGCTGTGTGCAACAGTAGTGGACACTTTGTGAAGTGTCACGCTATCTGTTCGATGAATTTGTTGAGCACAGTTTTGTTTGTCATCTTAGAACTCATATGTTTTTTGAATGCACGTCTTAGTTCTGCGTTGGTAGCAACTTCTCCTTTTGAAGTTACTTCGATCTCATCAGAAGACTCACCAATGTTTTTGTCTGGCATATAGATTTGCTCAGAGAAACCCATTTGGTTTGAGATTGAAAAATGCTTCTGCTTCTTCCACATCTTGTCAACATCGATACCTCTAGTATCTACATCATTGTATCTTAGAGTACGACTTAGTTCACCCTTACTGCATAGTCTGATACCTATCCAGTTGTAATCAGTGATCTCTCTGAAGAAAGATACGATCTCTTTTGTTGTGTGATAATGTGATGTGTTGATCTTCTTAGTGCGACCTGTCTTTTTATCACGAAGGAAGAATACAGCATAGTTTTGATGTGCCATACATCTAGTGACTAAGTGACCGTCTCTCTCATCATACCATGTTGGTTCACCTTGCTTCCTTGCATCCTCAACAAAGTGCATTGGGTTTGATTCACCATCAGTTAGACATACAACGTGAACCTTTTGTACATTCTCTTCTTTCTGTAATCTGTCAACAAGTTGACGAGTACATAAGATTGCTTCAGCAAGTGGTGTGCCACCTAGTGTATACTCCTGATGACAGTTGAGTCTGTATCCACCCATAGCAAATGCTTGCATAAAGATTACCTTCATAGACTCATCTAGAGACTTAGCATTCTGTTTAGAAGATAGTAACTCAAGTAACTTGAATGAATCATTGATGTAAAGATCATTCTCTTTGAAGAAACCTGTTTCTAGACCACCTCTACCACTTCTAGAGAATCCATCTTGGAATGCATAAACCTTGAAAGGAATACCTGCTTTTCTGCAGAACCAGACTAGATTGTAAACTTGCTTGAGTGTATCAAGTAAGACGTGTGACATAGAACCAGACCAATCAACATGGAATATTAGACCGTGATTCTTACCATCAGGTACAGTTGTAACTCTTTTGAAGATATCATCTGTCAACTTGTACTTGTATAGAGAGTTAGTATTGATAACACCTGTCTTAGCAGTTGCCTGTCTCTTGTACTGATCAGCAGACTTCTTCATTTCAAACTGCTTGATAAGATAGTTGACTTCTTTTTGTGATTGTTTTTTGTAGTCAAAGAATTTCTTTTCCATGAAATCTTTTTGCTGATTCATATATTCAATGAATCTGCAATGCTCGTCTTCAGAAACAACATGTTGTTGTTTTGGATTGTAGTAATGCTCTCTAAGATCATCTTGAATCTTTTTGTGACCAATGATGTAGTGATCAACATCAACCTCAGGAATAGTAAGATACTTCCATTCTTTACAGTTGTCATCAATCAATGTCTCTAGTGCTTGATTGAATGCTTCATCAGTAATAGTCTCTGTCTCATCAAAGGTACGCTCATTTCCCATAGTAGGAGTTGCGTTTGGTGTACCTACTGGTGCTTTAGGTTGATTGCTTGATTGCTGTTGGATTTGCTGTTGTTGCTGTTCTTGCTTACCGTCATTTGGTTGCATATCCCACTCCACATCACCTAGATCAGATAGATCCATATCTCCAACATTTTTATCAAGGTCTGCATCTTCTTCTTCTTTCGCATCTTCAATCTTTTCTGCTCTACCATATAGATCGATTGCTAGTTTTACTACCTCATCAAATGTTTCTGTCTTAGCAGCACGATCTACCCATACTTGCTCTTCCTTGGAGAACTGAATGTTTGGGTTACCTTTGAACCATAGATTGATACGATCAATAAAAGCAATTTTTGTAAGGTCTTCATCATTTACACCAAAGAAATCATCGTCATTTAGTTCTGTATATCCTTCAAAGAAACTCTTGCGAAGACCAGGATATGTTCTCTTCATCATCTTTTCAATACGAACATCTTCTAGAACATTTACAAATCCTCTGTTTGCATCGTGGTCTGTGTCTGGTGTATATAATGCGTGTCCAACCTCATGACCAACAAGTAAATCATACACTGTATTAGATGCTGTCTTCCAGATAGGAAGTATGAGAACTCTGTTGACAACATCAAAAGATGCAGTTGTCACTTTGCGATGCTCAACTGTTAAGTTTTCTGTTGCTAGTAGTTTAGCGAGTGTTCCTTTTACTTCTTGATTGATCATGTGTTTCCTTGTGTATGTACTTATTATAATACATTATTGAGGTGTGTGCCAGTTCAATGGACACTTTCTCAACTGTCACATCACCGCAGTTACACTCATTACTGTTGCACCAGGATTACGAGCAAGTGCTACTTGCTTTGCATCTTGATAATCAATAGCGATTACCTCTTCATCCCAAACTTTACCTGCTTTATACAGAGTTACTTTACATACCATTATGAATCATCCGACATTTTTGAGAAATCATTTATCTTTTCAAACTTTATAGTGCGTAAAAACTTATCTAATAGAACATCTCCTTTATGAGAAATGACAAATAGATTAGTTGTCTGTCCTAATGACTTTAGTATTTGCAATAACTCATTAGTTGCTGACGCATCAAGGGATGAATCAAAGACTTCATCAAGTATCAATAGATTAGTTGCTACACTATTCTTCATCCTAGCAACTTCTCTCCATGTAAACAAGAGTGATAGATCTATTTTCTGTTTCTCTCCTTCAGAGAATGATGCATAACTAAAATCGTCTCTAAATCTACTCTTCAACTTCTCATTAAACTCTTCATCTAAGGTAAAGTTTACAAAGAAGTCCATACTGTTCAGATATTTATTGATTAACTTGTTAAAAATCGGCACATATTTTTTGATGATTTGAGATTTTATACCACTATCTTTGAGTAAATGTGATATCACTTGGAACTCATCCAACTTCTTATTAACGTGAGAACAACTTTTCATAGTCTCCTCTAAACTATGTTCAAATTCTACCAGAGCAGATTGTTCTTTGTCAATATTAGGTGTGACAGTTTGTAGTTTGTCTATTTCCTTTTCTCTTCTAAGATTTTCTTTTTGCAATCTTATGATCTCACGTTCTATTGCAGATATATCTGTTCTCATATCGTGGCACTTCATTGATATATCATCTGCTGCTTCTATTTCATTCAACAATATGTTTATATCTGTTTTAAGATTGTTTAAATTTTTTGCTATTGACTCACCAGTTTCTTCTAATGATTTTATTTTCTTATCCTTAAATGTTTTTTTAATAACCTGTGTACAGGTAGGGCAGTTATCATGTGTAGATAGAAACTTAATTTCTTTCTTTGCACTCCTCAACTCAGAGTTTAAAGAACCTTGATCTAGTTTTAAATCATCTAGTTTGGTTCGTTGTTCTGCTGTATCTATTAGTTGTCGTTGCTGTATTTGTAGTTCTTTCTTCTTTACTTTTAGTTCCTCTTCTTGATCTCCCATCTCTACCCAGTTTGCATCTATCTTATCTTGTATTTCTTTCTGTCTATTATCATTTACTTCTTTGAGTTGTTTTAAAAGTTTTGTTTGTGCTGATACTTTCTGTTCTGCTACAGTTAATAGATGATCACATTCTTTTCTTGCTGCTAATGTTTCTTTTACTCTATCTCTCAACAAGAGATTCATTTTTGAGAAGATCTTGATGTCCAGTAAATCTTCGATAACTTCTCTCCTGTGACTTGCTCCGAGTTGCATGAAGGGGACAAAAGTGGATGAACCCAAGATGACGACTTGCGTAAAGGATTTGAAGTTGAGTTTGAGTATCGATCCTTCAAGATACTTCTGAGTATCGTTCGCTGCTGCGTCTTGGTCAACGAGTTTGTTGTTTCTGTACAGTTCAAATACATTTGGTTTAATACCTCTAAATACACGATATTCATCTTTACCAATAGAGAAAGTAACTTCTACTTTGGTACCCTTTTCGTTGATACTATTTACTAGTTGACCCCTAGTAATCTTTCTAAAAGGTTTATTAAATAATCCAAAACACAAAGCATCCAACATGGTTGATTTACCCGAACCATTTTGTCCTACTATTAATGTGGACTGACTATCATCTAGTTCAATTTCAGTCCATTGGTCACCAGTGGAAAGAAAATTCTTCCACCTCAATGTTTCAAATACGATCACTTAAATTTTGGTACGATTAGTTGGTTCTCTTTGATGATTGTGAATCGATAATCATAATTTACACAGTTCATGGCAATGATGTCAGGATCGACTTCCATGATTTCTAGTTCTTTGTCGCTGTCGTTTGCTTCTAATAAACCCATGTGTCTTGTAGCATCATCTTCTGATTCAAAGACAGTTACAGTTTTATGCTTTGATGCAGACTTTACAGCGTAGATTCCTCCTGTGTTTTTTTCGGTTAGTACAAACATTATAGTTCAGATGCCTCGACATAAAGTGACCTCATAACAGACTTAACATTGGACTTATCAACTTTAAGTTCTATTTCATCTATGTATGATTCAAGTAATGTCATAGTGTCCTCTGTTTCCAGAGTGCTATCCGAACATTCTAGTTCAGCACTGAGATCTTCGACAATCTTAAGATCTCCCAAACCTATATTTTGGAGTTGCTTGACCGCATAGTCAAACTTCTGGTAATCACCTTTCTCCTCTACTATAAGTTTTACGAATGATCCTTTGAGGTCTTCCGACTCTGGGATACTAACTCCGTTATTATAATACAGTTTATAAAAAATGTCAAAGGGATTCCTATAAAAAGTAGTTTTAAGAGTAGACGTGTCAAAAACATGAAACCCTCTTTTGCATCCGTAGTCATTCCAGTATAGTTGATAAGGATTACCTAAGTAAGATATATTACCCTTCGTTGATTTCTGATGATAGTGTCCACTGAAGACTCGTTTGAATTTATTGAAGAAGGTTCCGTCCATACCACTTTCCATAATATGACCAGGATGTGCTTCAAAACCATTGAGTTCTAGATGACCCATAAGCACAGGTGCTTTAGATCTTTGAACTGCTTCAAATACTTCAGACTTGTTATCATCACAAATCCAAGGCAACATTAGTATGTCAGTTCCATCATAACTCTTAGTTGTTGGTTTGTCAATAACATCAAAGTTATACTCACCTAAAATCTCATGAGGTGCATTTATCTTTAATGTATTCTTATAATATATGTCATGATTACCAATCAGCATAGTATGATTACATCCCAGTTTTATCAACTGGTCAAACCACATTTCTTTTGCTTCATCTAATGAATGGAAATTAATATACCTTCTCCTATCAAAAGTATCACCAAGACTTATAACCTCTTTGATACCTGATGCTTTAATAAAAGGTATTACAACCTTACTATAAAATCTTCTATAGTGATTGATAAAATGTTGATTGTCATTACGCACACCGAAGTGCTGATCCGTAATAAGTAGGATCTTCATGGGCGACGAGTTTTTATTTGTATATTATTCTTGATAGCATTATAATCGGTATTACCTGATCCGTCAACTGTAAAGATATCAGAGTAACCATACTTATCAATAATCTTATCCTTTATATCCATCTGTCTTTTTTCTTTAGCAATCCTACGAAGAAAAGCATAGTAAACTATTTGAGTAAAATAAGCAAAAGGGTTTTTACTTTTCTCTGGATTAAAATTCTTTATGTATTGTACACAGTTCTCATACCCATCAGCAATCATATCATCCTTGTACATGTAGTTAATAAAGTTAGGTCGGAATGATAAGTGTGTAGCAATTTTGAGGAAACACTCACCTAAGTATTCATCGATTCGCGGTTCAGTTGTACCTGCTTTCTCTGCCTCTGCAACTTTATTTTTATACACAATAATAGACTCCAAAAACCTTTTGTTATCTACATAGTGAGGTTTTCTTTTCTTTGGAGTTGCAGGTTTTTTCTTGCCCTTAGTAGGATCTTTTGTAAGAACCTTACCCTCAGGATTAGGTTTTTTGCTAGGCATTTATTATTCTGTTGTGATATTTCATTATAGCATCACTTGACAAAAGTGTCAATATAATGTACAATAACACTGTAAGGGTTTAAGGGTTATTTTTAGTTTTATATATTTTCTCGAACATAGTTCTGTAGTCGTCAATATCTCCTATTAGTCCCATAGTTTTATCAGGGTCGATACGATACCCAGATGTCTTTGAATCTATTGGATCACCGCCCTCTGCCATAACAAATGCTTGGTATAACAATTTGATTTGTTTGCTCATAGTAGATACACAGATGATATCTTTTTCCCTAATCACATAAAAATCTTCGTCGGATAGTTGCTGCCATTTTATAAATCCCATACCCCTAGCGACTTTTGTTTCGCTGATAGGATTAGTGACAATCTCAACGCATAAAGGATCTTGTAAAAACACAAGAGATTCTTGATGGTCTTTTGTTATAACTGCTTTAGCGAGCACCTCGTCTCCACTGACCAGTTTAAAGATCCCATAAAATTCTTCTTCGTGTTTTATAAAGTTAATCATCCTTTTTTAGTTTTAGGTCTATGATTTCATAATCAAACTTTTCTTCATTATATACCTTTACTCTTTCCATCAGGTGATTTAACGTGTAGTTATTCCCCCTGTCTGTTGAGATATCATCAGCAATATCATATAGAAGTGCTTTTGATTTATTGTCTCCCTTCCGCAATACTCGTCCAATGCTTTGTAAATTACGAATACGAGATTTAGAAGGAGAAGCAAAGATAACATTATGTAAGTTACGAATGTTTATGCCTGTACTGAATGTACCATATGATGCAACAATAATAGCATTGTCTGAAGTCTCGGTCAGTTGTCTTATATCTTCCCGATCATCAGTGTCAACACCACCATGTACAAGATATACAGGTTGGTCTGTATCACTATTTATGAGATTAAATAAAGGAATCCCATGACGATCTACATAGTTAAAGAGTATCAGGGTGTTACCTTTGCAATCTTTTGCTAGGTTTTTGATAAACTTGTTTCTACCACTGTGTTCTACAAGGTAGTCAATCTCATCTTGATATCCTTCAAATAGTTTTTCTTCATGTTTTAATAAGATAACTTTTACTTTTAACTTGGCAACATGACCTTGCTGCATAAGTTTATTAGTCCTAGTTACTTGTGAACATCTACCAAACAAACCCTCTAGTACCAGTTGATTTACGTTAGCACCATCTAATGTACCAGTAAATCCTACACGATATTTACAATCATGTAACTTACTCATCAGTGTACTCAATGATTTTGCTTTAAATTGATGTGCTTCATCACCTATTACACAGTCAAATCTATCAAACCATTTCTTTGGTTCTTTGTATATTGACTGCCAAGTGGTAATCACTACTTTATGGTTCGTATATTTCTCTTGTCCTGCATATATTCTATGGCAATAAGAGGATGCTTTCCAACCATATGACTCAAAGTCTTTATACATTTGTTCTACTAGAGAGGTAGTAGGAACAACTATCAAAACATTTCTACTCAAATTAGTATAGTATCTCACCAATGCATAGATCATCAAGGATTTCCCGCTTGCAGTTGGCGACAATAGGAGTCGTCTGTTGTATCTCAGGCATTCGTATATTGCTTGATATTGGTAATCGCGTACCTTTACAGGAAGATGCAGTGACTTTACAAACCCTGCAACACCTTCGGGAGTAATGAGATCATTAAAATCATCAGGTGATCCATAGAACTCACTCTCTTCTATTTCATATTCATACTTATTTTTCTTTGCCCAGTCAGTAAGATAGTCTACGAGACCACAATACAACTCACCTGTAGAAGGAGAGAACAAACGTATCTTACCATCCCATCCTCTATATCTTTTCGTCTTCTGCATAAACTTTGCAGACTCTACTTCAAACGTAAAAAAATCCGCCAACTCGTACTTGACGTGATCTGGTGCTTCTACTTTTAAATATACCTCATTCTTCTTTGCAATCTTGAGGTCCATCATTTGACTTAAGTCACTATATTATATAGTGTATCACTAGGAACCTTCTTTCCATTTAGTCCAATCTATTGCGTTTTTGATCTGAAAGTTTCTAACACTAATCTGTTTGATAACACTTTCCAAAAAGAATATTACCTGATCTAAGTAATCTATTTTATATTTTATTTTTCGGATATCTTCATCTGCCTCAATAAACATATTGATCTCTTCTTTAGTAGTAAGTTTGAGATCAAATGGCATGTCTTTATATACAGTAGCAGGTGCTTTACCTTTGTAATATAACCATTTCTCTTTAACTATTCTTTTATACTCTCCCTCCTTCTCTTTCTTCATCAAAGAAAAAGTATTAAAGTACTCCATGTACTTCTGATGTAATCTTGGTATCTTTAGAGACTCTTCACAATACAAGTCATCATCTATATTGCAGTCCTCTTTCCAGAGATTCTGCAGAGTTTCTAGATTCATACTCCTTGATCTTTATTACTTGCAAACCACTCTTTCATGGTTGTCTGATAACCTGACTGTCTACTCTTCTTTGGGGTTATCCCCTTCATCTTGTTGTAGTCGTTGTGCATCGCTTGGAGTAACCATGCCTGTGCTAGTTGCTGAGGTCCCTCTTTCAACAATCGGATTTGTGATTTCGATAGACCAGCCTTCATCTCCAAATACTCCTGTCTCCACGATGTGTGGGGTTTCTTGTCTGTCATTCTCCTCCCAATCAGATACAATTTTTTCTGCTTGACGATCAACGTTGTCCATCGTCCTTAGTATTTTACCATCAATCCACATTTTATGCAACCATTCGATAAAACCTGTAATCAAATGATTTAATGGAAAGGGTTGTTTCTTTGCCCACCTACTAGATTTAGTATACCAGTTATCTTTGCCACCCCATTGATGCTCAAAGTTATACTGAAATTTCATCGTCTTGTTTGTGTGTTAACGTTTCTTATTTCATAAAGTAAATACTTGAACGTTACACTTGCTGTCATAAACTCATTATCTGTTGATGTAACATTGAAGTCTAGTGTACTAAGATTTGTGGGAAACATATCTTTAAACACTACATCAAAGTTTGTAATATTATTATTGTTTAATACTTGTAAAGTGCCATCAGAAACTTTGAAGTCCTGAGTGCCTATTACATCACTATTACTATTTACCCAGTCTCTCCTTTCTTGTATAGTATCAGGTGTACCTAATGCACGAATCCAGTTGTGCAACTCCATATAATTTCTTAAGTCTTCATCAACAATAAAATCTATATTTAATTCTGAGTATTGAATATTACCTTCTAATGGAACAGTAACGAATCCTCGTGTAGGTATTGCAATATCACCCAAACTAATTTCGGGTATGGATGCTCTCTGACACAAAAAAGATGCCTTCCTTGCTTTATCCAATAGAAAAACAAATCCTATTGGAGACAAGAAGTTCTTGTTTGTTAGTTGGTCTTGATACCAGTTAGACATTTTATGCGTTTATATTTTCTAACCATGATGTAGATATGTATTTTTCACCTGACAGTGGAGGATTACCTCTATGAACATGAGTAAACCCTGCTGGCCATATTAAAAACTGACCTCTCTTAGGTTTAAATCTCAACGATTGATATAGAAACTCAGTTTCACCACCTTCATCAACATCATTAAGATACATCATCGTTGCAAGTATGCGTCGATTAGTTCCCATAGAACCATCTTCTGAATGCCATGCATGATATCCTTCACTTGGTAGTGTTCGCTGTACATTTAGATATACTTGTTGATATCTAAAATGTAATAGTTGCTCATACTTGTCAACATATTCTTCCAGACATGCACCAGTGATAGCATTATATTCTTTCATGTAAACATAACCTGCGTTATGATCTACCATGAAGTCTTCTGTAGCAAGACATGTATCTTTACGAGCATGTGCTTTACGCTCTCTGCCAAATAAACCTTTACGTTTAAATGTAGATCCAATTTTGTTTTGATAGTTCCAATAGTCAATCAAAGGTTGGGTATTATATTCAGTATCAAAGATACCAATAAAACCCTCATATCTAATGTCAGAAATCATATTAAAAAGTCATACAATGCTATTTAGTCACGTTGTCTCCAATCATCTGATCTGTCATTCTTAAACCAATCTGCTATATCTTCTGCACCACCGAAACCCTTTTTGTGTTTCCTTGGATCCGAGTCTCCTATATCCAAGTACTTAAGAAAAGTTGAGTCAGGATCCGTTGCTAATCTCCTTGCTGAACTCAGCATTCCTCTTGCTGATGTATTTGCTTTTGATAGTTTCTCTGCCCATATCATATCTTCTAAACTTACTTCTTGATCTGCTGCGATTGATTTGCAAATACCTTCTAACCGAAGGCGATATTGGGTAGATAACATATGCTAATGAGTATGATTAATATGATTTATACTACTTCTAAATTAGGAGGGTGGTTGGGTTTCTGTTTGCCAACAATACAAGGGCATTTCTACAGTTTAGAAATTCTTGTATGCCTGAGACCTTCTTGGTTGAGAAGTTCTACCCTGCGGTAGCGAGCACCACCTCTGCCTCATCACCTTAACCAGACCAATGCCAGTAAGTTTATTCAGTCACACCCATTGTTGCGTCCAACAAATATATTATAGCATAAAAAAAGAGGGTGTCAACACCCTCTTTAAAAGATAAGCAATATTGCCTATTACATTAGGTTTGCAACCTGTACTCTTCTGTAGTACTTATTGCTGTTAGCACTAAGTGCACCAGAACCTTGAGTAAGTCCCTGAGCGAATGGGTTAGATACCATACCGTAACGAGTCTTGAAACCAATTTTTGGTTGGAAGGTGTTAGGGTTGATTGCTCTAACTTGCTGTAATGGAACGTAAGGACAGTAGAATAATCCTGCGTCATAAGGTGATGTACCTTTGTATCCAGTAACATAGAAGTGCTTGTCTGCTACGTTTGCTGAATATGGGTCAACATAAACCTTGATACGTCCGTTAAGTGTACCAACAAGAGTTGATGAAGTATCGTCTACACCAGTTAGAGGGTTGTTACCCTGTAGTCCTGGAGCGTAGTCTAGAACTCCTGCCATACCTAGAGCAGATGCAACGTCTGCAGAGCAGATCATGATGTTGCCCTTCCCGCGACGAGTTTCCTGTCCGATAGCGTTAGCGTCTCTTTCAATCTGGAATAATAGTCCCTTGAATTTCTCAACTGACCATCTACCATTTGAGTCAACGTCTAAGTCGAAGATACCTGCAGTAGAAGTGTTGTTCTGTGCACCTTTTACAGCGTTTGTGTAAATGGTTCTAACAACTTCTCTGTTGATTTCAGCAAGGATCTCTGTTGACAGAATGTTTGACAACTCTTGCTCGGCATCAAGACCATGAATCGCTTTCAAGTCTTGAGCAAGTTCGATGCTGTACTCTGCCTTTAGTGCTCTTGCCTTCGCTGTAACGGTTACTTTCTCGATTGAGAAACCCATTTCTCTGAAAGCAGTGTTAGATGCACTGTCATCTAATGCTTCAACAGTTGATGTTGACATACCTGCAGCGTCACCAGTCTGTTCGTAAGTACCTGCAGAGGCATCGTTAAGAACAGCAGGGTTGTTACCTTCTGCGTCGTTGTTTGCTGAACTTGAGGCACCTGGGTCGTAGGATGAACCTGCACCACCAGAGAAACCTGCGTTTGGTTCGTTGAAGAATGCTTCATCGTAACCTGATGCGTTAGGATCTCTTTCGGAACCGTAGTTAGTTCTCATTGCAAAGATAAGTCCTGTAGGACCTGTCATTGGTTGAACACCTGCAATATCATATGCAATAAGCATAGGCATTGATCTTCTGATCAATGAGATTAGAACAGGGTCGAAACCTGCAACTGGACCTGTTGCTGTAGAAGCACCAGTATATCCTGTTGTTTGTAGAGTCTCAGAAAGGATTTGTCCTTCTTCGATCTGTGCTTTTTCTTGGTTTTCTAAGAGTTGTGCAACAACACCTTTCTTGTAAGTGTCACCGATCTCTGGGAGAGCGTCGTGATTCAGAACGGGTGCCCACTTCTCTTGTAGTTTTTGTACAGTCATTTGTACTTTTATCTCCTTTTGAAGTAGTAATTTTGTTTAATTATTTGGACCAACGAGCGATTGCATCAACGTATTTCGACATTGTGCCACTTGTTGTAGATTCGACAAGGGGTTGTGATGCTTCTTCGGTGGGTTCGCTTGCAGATTCTGCAATCTCGGCCTTCCTAGTGAAGTATGATTCCTTAATCGTTTCGACTTTCTTGCGGAAGTCTTCTTCATTTTCAAACTCAACACCCTCTGCTAATGATGCTAACTTCTCCTTTTGGGTTTCTGCTAGACCAACAGCGCATTCGTTCACGATCTCCATTTTAACAAACTCTCCAATTCTCTTATTCAAAGATACATTGGATTCGACTGTTTCGTTGAGTTTCTTTTCCATTTCATCTAACTCTCCAACCATACCGTCAAGTAGATTGAATTTTTCCTCAGGAACACTAAAGTTGTGATCTAAGAAAAGATCTTTTAGACCGTTGAAGAATGATTCACTCATCTCAGTCTTAATACCGTGCTCTACTTGGAGACTATTCTCTTTCATCCAAGTTTCAGCAGCATAAGATAAGTAGTCATCAACCTTCTCGGCTAATTCTGTTTTGATTTTCTCTACCTCTTCGGTTAGAGATTCTTCAAATGCTTCTTGCAACGCTTTTACTTCGTTGTTCACTTTTTCTGTGACCACTGCCTCGAAGATTGTTACTGCTTTTGCTCTGAACTCTTCTGATAGTTCTTCACCTGCGACAAGAGCGTCAACATCTTGAGTAAAGTCGTACTTGGTTTCAGTGATTGCTTCTTCTTCATTTTCTGCGTCCTCCATTTTAGCGGATGCTGCACTTGGTTTGGTGGATAAAGATTTAGATCCTTCGTGTTTTACTGCACCTGCAGCAGAAGCACCTGCATTCTTCGTTCCTTTCGCACCTTCCATGGAATCAGTGTTGACATCGATGATTTTCGCAGCACCACCTTTCGATGTATCGATTGGTTCGCCTGGTTTTGCATCTTTGTTAACCGCAGTTTTAGATTGGGTAGTGCCTTCGGTCACTTTTTCCATATCATCAAGATTTTTTTCGAGGGTCTCAGCCATTGTTTGAACTCCGTTTTGCTTTAAGCGTTGTCTGTATTTATTTATAAATCAAAGACCCTTTAGAAACTTCTCGAACGCGGAAACTTTGCGTTCTTGTAAGTTTATCAGAGTTGCTTGATCTATTTCGTCTTTGATTTGTGCAACAGCAGACTCTTTAAGTATGCCATTATCCCAAATCCATTCTTTTCCTTCCATGATACCATCCACAAATGCGTCAGGTGCTGAAGGATCTGCAACTATATCTGCTGCAGTTGCGAGCATGAAGTCATCCATAACGACATTGCAGTTCTCTTCTTTACGAATTGAACCCATGCCACGGGATGATACTCCTAATTTTACGCCCTCGTCTAGCAGTGACTTGGCGATTTTACCTGATGGTGTATCAAGTAATTTTGCTCTACCAATAAAGTTATTACCCTCTTCTTTCAAAGAAAGTATTTTGTGTGACACACGATCCAAGTTAATGGATGGTCCGTCAGGATGACCTAGTTCTCCAAGGGCACGCCCTTTTTGAATGTAGTTCTCGCTATATTTATTGACTTCGTTTTGCAAAGTCTTAAATGGATACATTCTATTGTTACGGTTTTTTAGTTCCGCTTGCAAGAATACACCTTCAATGAAGTAACTCTTCTTGCCATCTTTCTCTTCAGCGAGAAAGTCAACAGTTGTAATTTCTTCAGCGATCAGTCTCATCGTTTGGTTCCTCTATTGGTTCTTGTTCGGCAGTAGGTGGATCAATAGAAGAAGGTGCTGTATCAACAGGTTCTTCTTCTGAGGTTTCAACATTACCTTGTGTTGGTTCTGGTGGTGCCTCAGTACCGTCAGGTAGATTATCTGCAACTTCATCTGCAGCATCCTGTGCGGTATCACCTAAATCAAATCCCATAGTCTTTGCAAACTCAAGTTTTCTTGCTTGGATTGCATCGTATGATATTGCTGCTAAAGCATCTTGAACTGAATCAACTGCTTTTGCTTTTTCGTCGCCAAAGATTTGGTCAACGATTTGTTTTGCTTGGTCACTTGCCATAATAACTCCTACTGTATACTATTTAGCATTTAGATCTCCCCTCTGCGTGCGTCGCCAGGTTCAACCTGCGGAGCATCACCGTTTGGTGCTCCATTTACGCCCTCAGGTGGGGCTGCATTAGGATCCATAGATGGATCCATTTCTGCTGCAGGATCAGGTATAACACCAGATTCAAGTTCAGTTTCAATTTGCTTGTCAATTTCTTTGATCTCCTGTGCAGTTTGTTTTAGAACCTGTGTTCGTATGTACTCTACTGAGAAGTACTTACCAACATAAGGATCCATTACATTGACTTGATTCATTCTTTCATTACGGATCTCAATCTCCTTAAGTTCTGTAAAGTAGTTGTCAGCAATGTAATCATATTGGATATGTTCTTTCATATCCTCCCACTCTTCAAGTGAGATAACACCTTTTAAAATAAGTTGAGTTTTTAAAAGATCATGAAATAGTTCACTGAATCTCTTGCGGAGACGTGCAATGAACTTTTGAAACTTTACTTCATCTCTAGTTATTTCTGCAGCACGACCTATGTTAAAGGTAGTTTCTGTTTCTAACCTTGAGGATGGAACATTGAGTGCCTTGTAAAGTTTCTTTTGGAAGTACTTGACATCCTCAAGTTCTCCAAGATTTTGTCCACCTGGGAGCGTAGTGATCTCAGTACCTCGTCCTCCTTCTCGTCTGGGTAACCAGAAGTCTTCGAGCATGGACATGAATTTTTTGTCATCTTTGATTTCTCCAGTGTTGGCATCATAGACTAACTTGTTTCTGTACCTACCCATAACTTCACGAAGGTATTGCTCCGCTTTGTTTTTAGGTAAGTTACCAACGTCGATATAAAATATACGACGTTCTGGTGCTCTACTCAGTCGGTAAATGACCAGAGAGTCTTCGATCATACGGAGTTGGTTAACTGCCTTGATCGCTTTGTGTAGGTGCGAAAGCACCATGTTCTTATTGAGATCCTGTATACCAGAATGGCAATAAGTGATAGAATCAGGTGCAATTTTGATTCCCTGATTACTTGCATTACGCAATCCTTTTGCATTGTATAGGTAATACGATGCAGAAGATGTCATTAACTGTTGGTTTAGATCTACTTTACCTTGTAACTGTTGCGGTTTCTTCGCTTCATACTCAGTAACTTTACGGATCTTACGAGGATCTATATATCTTATTTCGTTTAAACCTGCTGTTGGATTAGCGGGATCGATTACCTTATGATAAAATAATCTACCATCAACATACCAACGACGGAAGATTTCATACGATCTGTTTTCAAAGTCAAGCAGACGGAGTATTTCATCAAACTCCTCCCGCATTAACTTCTTAATTTTATCTGATACTTTGAGATTAGATAACTCTAGTTCGACTGGTACGTCATCAAAGTTACCACATATCGTTTCATTAACGACATCATCTACTGCACTGTCACATTCTGGTTGGAGAACCATCTCACGATAACGTGTGATTAGTTCATATTCATTACGAATAGTCCCATCAAAATCAACAGAATACCCATAGTACCCGCCACCGACAATCGGTTGCGAGCCATCCATACTATCCTTCTGAACAAAAGAAGGTCCCTTAGGAACCTTCTTTGCTCTCTGGAGTGAAAATCCGAAGAGTTGAGACATTTTATACTATAGTCTTATTGGTCCTACCTTATTTAGGTGCTTTCTCTACTAACCTTTTTTGGGTCCTCTGTTAGAAACTTGCCAGTATTGTACTTGCATCTCTACAGTGAACTCTTCGATTGCGTCATT
>NTLX01000008.1_pt1 | contig 41205 bp, 76 predicted proteins | sample 1251771 | NCBI WGS metagenome assembly NTLX01 (sample SAMN07250028, study PRJNA358725) | marine metagenome | isolation source: viruses from ocean water | place: Pacific Ocean: North Pacific Subtropical Gyre | collected 2015
ATCGCGCATTTGTTGCGGTCTAGCACCTTGCCGACAGATGAGCAATCTCGCGGCTTTTTCTTTGGCGACGAAGAATGGTGGGCCGAGTGCCGAGAGAATGCGGAGGAGGATGCGAAGATATTCGATGCCGCTGCGGATTGGATGGAGTCCGGCGAAGAGCAGTTCTGGAATAGCGTTGAATATCAGGCTTCATGGTAAAGGAGAAGAGCAATGGGTAGAGTAAAAGATTGGGTAATCGGCATGGAAGAGGATGCGTCTTGGATGAGTCGCGACTCGTGGGCCGCGAAGCATGGCGCGTCTAACTTGACCGTGTATGATGAGGCCCAGGACGCGATGGCGGGGAATGAGAAGTACGAACCGGAACCAGATTTTGAGGAGTCGGATCAGTCGTGATCTTGGGCGTATCCAAATGCACTAAGTGCAACAAAAAAGCAGATGCACGGGAGGGCGATGTCTTCCTGTGCACTGATCATTGGTTAGAGCTGTATGGAAACAGGAGTCGTCATTATGGACAAGTCTTGGATCATGGACATGGAAGAGGACGCCATCGACATGAGCGCGGAGGCGTGGTGCGAGAAATACGGCGAGAGCCTGATCGAGGTTTATCATGAAGCACGGCGGAAGTACGCCGATTTAGTGGAGGACGATAATGAGTGATAAGGATTGGACGTTAAGTTTTCTGTCATCGGTGGCAGGACAGATCACAACATCATCCGGCAGCGGAGAGGTCACAAGGCTATTTGCATGGGCGCCGACCAACGTGGAGGCCATGTTGCATCCAGGTGATTACTGGTTGTTCTACATCGTGGATGACAATGGCAAACAGGCCGTGCGGCTGATGTCATTCATCGCGCCGGAGCCAGCATTCTATTCGATCATTGGCTACTGCAACTATCACAAGATTCAACTTGAGATTGATGAATCAATGCCGGAGCCTGAGTGCGATGACCGAACCGAAGAAACTACGTCTCATTAGAAATGCAGCGGACATGACGGTTGAGGAGTTCGCCGAGGAGCTTGCCCGAATCCGGCATGAGGCTTGGTATATCAAAACCGTCGTCGGTACGCGCCAAGATCGTGCGTACAGTAACCAGAAGCGCGGTGATTTTTACGGGGGCAAGAAGGATGGTGGTTAAGGCAATGGCACTGGTGTGCACGGTATTCGCAGGCGGCGAGAGCAAATGCGAAACCGAATTTTATCACCGAACATTCGATAACGTGCAGGCTTGTACGGCGCAACTGACCCAATGGCGGTTTTATGAACTGCCTCGAAACAAGAAGATTGTTCTGGATGACTGCGTGATAACAAGCTATAAGCATGAAGAATGATAATAAAATCTTAGATTTCACAATTACCCTATATTCTAATAGGTTAAAGATTGTGAAAGAGGTGGTGTGCAAACCCACCGAACTTGAGGCGGTGATTGACGAACTGGACGAACAAGCCAGCATCCCCAGAAGGGGAGACGGTCACCATGGTTACTACATCGAGGTAGAGGTAAGGAGGCATAAGCATGTCTATGGTATCGCTGGTAAACGACCAGCTAAATCTGATTCGCGGAAAGTCAATTCGGTTCATGCTGGAGGACAACGATCTAAGGATGATCGCAAACCTGGTGGCGGTGGTGGACGAATTGCGGCTGGAGTACGACGGGGAGTCGATGGTGTATCGCGAACCGAAGGCCATCCGAAAGCGCGGACGCCCAAAGAACGGAGGCAAGTAGATGGCAGCAAAGCGCGGAAGACCAACAGTCGAAAAAAAGGCGGCGTTTCGTAACGTGGCCGTGCCGATGGAAATCTATGAGATGATCCGCGAGCTGTCGAAGGCTGAAGACCGGACAATCGCAAGGCAACTAGCCGTCCTGATCAAGGACGCATACCAACAGACAAGGGAGAAGTCTGCATGATAAAGAAGTTTCTGAAAACATTCTTTCCGATGTTCCACACCGAGTCCGAACCGGAACGCGCGCGAGATGATCGAGGGCGGCTGGTCGGCGACGACAAGAAGACACCTACCTTCAATGAAGCGTGGGTCGGGGGCCAAGCACCGGCACCCAAGAAAGCGGCCCCGAAAAAACCCGCCCCGAAAAAGCGAGGCAGGCCGAAGGGTAGCAAGAACAAAACCACGAGGAGCAAGAAATGAGTGACGCTAGTTTCACTAAGGAAGAAGAATTGCAAGCGTATGGCGGAACAGTTGAGTACGATGTTTCGGTGCCGCTCAAAGTAGTTGTGGATTTTTCCGAGACTGATCTGCACTGGAAGGATGCATTGAGGGAGGAGGTTCGCAAGAAGATCATCGAGCATATTGATAGTGTCGATGACTTTGGGTTTGAATTTACTGGGCCTAACTTCTCATAATAAGAATCGGGCGGCGTGAGCCGCCCTTTTTCATGCCTCCCACCGGAACTTCAGTTGCCCGTAGATTGGTTGCCAATTCCGATTCCCACCCCTAGCTGACCATCGGTCATGCGGTTTGACTTCCCCGACGATCTTCCAACCGGCGCCCCGAAGCGAGGAGCCAGACTCTTCTTGCAGGGTATATGTGACCATGCGCTTGCCGCCCATTTGCTGCCAGATTCGCCAACACCGCCCGTAAAGAAAACTGCACGAGTTTTTGGGTGCGTGATCCACGACACAAACTCTGGTAACCTCGGCTGTTAGGCCGTCGTCTAGCGTGGCAGAGACAGGACGCCCCACGACAGCTACCCCGACAAGTTCGTTGTCATATATCGCACCTATCGCAAACTTCCCCCCTTGTGTCGGCTTGTTGTGCCGGTGGAAGTTCTCAACGAACTCATTCGCTTCCCGAAGACTGACGGGTGTGACCTCGAGTTTTGTCATCCCGTGCACTCGCCGTCGTCCGCTTGGCAGAAATAACCTGTCTCGTTAAAGACCCAATCCTCTTGCCGTTGAGCAAAGTCCACAAAGGTTTTCAGATTCCGATTGTTGCGGAACGTGCCTTTGGTCATTTGCTCCATCTCTATCCACCATTCAGCGATCTCAGGGTGTTCTTTTGCGATTGCTGCCAAAGTGGCTTCACTCTTCAAAAAGCACATATCGCAGTTGCCTTTTGGTGTGAGGCCGTTGGCGTTTACCAGGCGCAGGTCAAACGGCTGACTCTTCCAAAACTCAGTGATGTCTGCCTTGGTGACATTTGCATTTACAAGAGGATGCCAGAACACCCACCGGTCTTTGCTGTCTTCTTTGACCCGACGCATCTCATCGGCTCGGATGCCAAGACAAGCCGTCCAGTGTTTCCAACCAATCGAAAGCAAATACTTTTTCATTGGCCGGATCTTCAGCTCAGCCGTGCAGAATCGAGCCACGGCGTTTGGCAGATACTTTCTAGCCTTGATCAACTCTTTGAACGGTTCGCCATTTCGGCTGGCCTCGTTGTGTGAAACGATACGGTAGGAATTCTTCCTGCGCTCTTTATCGCGCTGGTATTCGACCCAGATGATTGGGATGTTCCATCGTTGAGCGCACTCTTGAACAAAGTCTAGTGTCTCCGGCATTTCTCTGCCGGTATTGGCAAAGCTAATCTTTACCCGATCAGGCAACGAACCGTTGGCCTCAAGTATATGATACAGCATGTATGCACTGGTGCGTCCGCCACTAAAACTAATCTGTACGTCACCGTCTGGTAGTGTGTATGGATTGGTCATAAATCTATCGCCTTGATTGTCTCCCCGATCCGTTGCGCGATCTGTGGGACGATGGCGTTGCCTAATCCTTTAAGTCTGTCCACCCTTCGGGGTATCCCATTAGCCACTCGACCCACTGGGGGTTCAGGGAGCCACGTTTCCATTCCTCGGGCGTCGTGCCCCGAATGTCTGGGTGGTTGCCTAGCTGTCTTTGCATCTTGCCCTCTGGAGTACCCGCTGCGTCTTCGTTGGCCGTTGGTGTCGGCCACATCCGAACTTGATCTGCTAGATTCGCCCCGAACACCAAGTCTGGGTTTGTCTGACTGATCCGGCGCCCCTTCTCGTCTAGCTTGCGTGGCCCTCCTGTCCCGTCTGTCGTTCTGGGCGTGGCCCACATTCTCGCATACCCGCCCAGAGTCGTACCCCTCTTCGTCCCGATTGTCTTGCCCTCGCCCCGCACCTGCGGGTTGTCCTGTGTCGTCGGTGTTGGCAACAATCCAAACTCTGTCTCGTCTGTGTGGGGCATCGACGGCACAAGCTGGAACAACAAACGCTTGGCAGGCGTAACCTTGCCCCTCCAGGTCAGATAACACTTCGTCGAGGCCCAAGCTGACATGCCCATAAACATTTTCGCAAACAATCCAGCGCGGCCTTTTCGATCTAATAATGGTGAATATTTCAGGCCAGATGTGGCGGTCATCTTCCTCGCCTCTTTGCTTGCCGGCAGCACTAAAGGGCTGGCAAGGATATCCTGCTGTGAGGATGTCGCACTCTGGAACAAGTCGTACTGGGTCATTCGCTAACTCCTTTACATCTGTTGCTATCGGCACGTGAGGCCAGTGCTTCTCAAGCACCCTGCGGCTCCAAGGCTCTATGTCGCAAAAAAGCACAGGCTTCGACAGGCCAGCCCACTCAAATCCCAGAGCAAACCCACCGATACCCGAACACAAATCAACGTGCCGCATCAGTCTCTCTTCTTTGGGGTCAACTCTAACCACTGCCGAACCTCCTCACCTAGTGCCTTGGCCGACAGAGCAAGCTTCGACTGCAAACTCTTTACGATATGCTCATCCACAGTGTTGCGAACCATCAGGTCTACATACAGAACTTTCTTGTCCTGTCCGATCCGGTGGCACCTGTCCTCCGACTGCGTCCTACTATCCATGTTGAAGTCGTTGGAATAATAAATCACGTTGGATGCTGCGGTCAGCGTCAGGCCACGCCCTGCGGTCTGTGGGTTAGCCACAAAGAACCTAGCCTTGCCTGCTTGGAAAGATTCAATCGCATTCTGTCGATCCTGGTCCGATGTGTCCCCGTAAAAACTAACAGTGGAACTCGCACCGTGGACCTTCTTTAGCATGGCCTCGATGTTCTTTATGTCATACCTAAACCGCGCCCAAATGATAACTTGCCCTGTCATCTCATCAATGCAGTCAGACATCGCATCTAGCCTCTTGGATGGTATCTCCACCAAGTGCCCATCATCATCCATTACGTGCCCACACAACACCTGTTGAACCCGTAGCAACTGCGTCATGGCGGCTGGCGCGCTAACAAACTTTCCCCCATCCAATATCGCTATCGCTGACTGCTTAATCGATGCATAGTATTCGATCTGCTTGTCCGTCAGACCCACATCTCTGGTGGTGTATATCTTGTCGGGCAGATCAAGAGCCTCCTTCTTTGTGACTCTGTGCGAAAACTTCTTTAATTTTTCAGACAACTCCTCAAGGTTACGAAACCCAACGATCTGTTGGAAACTGTGGCTACCCATGCGCTGGGTTCTGGTCACCGCATACCGCCCCTGGAAAGAGTAGTATGAGTCATGGCCCAACAGGTTCTTGTCCATGAACCCACACTGCGCGTACAGATCCATCGGTGAGTTAGTCACGGGAGATCCGGTCAGGATCCTTTTGTATTTGGCATGGACCCCGATCTTGACCAGCGTCTTTGTGCGCTTGGCCCTTGGGTTCTTGATCGTTGTTGACTCATCGACAGCCAACATAAACTCACTGCCCTTGATAAAGGCAGCGAGATACTTTGGTAGCTTGGCAGTAGCAAAGCCCTCCACATTAACAAGCAGAATGCGTAACGAGTCCCTGTTGCTGACAGCCTCGATCAGGCGTTCTTTCTGCTTTTTGTTGGGGCTGGCCTTCCACACATAGACCTCATGCGGTATGTGGTCGGGCATATGTGCGGGGATCTCGTTCGTTTGCCAGTTGATGTACACCCCCTTGGGGGCGACAATCACTGCCGTGTCGATATGACCCTCGTCATACAACCAAGCGATGTTGTCCAACAACACCTTGGATTTGCCGCACCCCATCTCCATGAAGTAGCCATAGTTCTTCTTGTCATGTGACCTAACCAAGGCCTCATGTTGATGCTCATATGGCTTTGTCTTGTAGTTAAAGTTCATTATTTCTTTGCCTTCGGCGGACGACCACGCTTCTTCTTCGGAGCCGCAGCAGGTTTTAACTTTGCCTTTGCAGTAACAACGCGAGTTGTTTTCTTTTTAGCGGCCTTTCTCTTTGCCGCTCGTTTCTTTTCTCTCTGCTTACGCTCTGCGAGTAGCTTTTCTTTCTCTTCGGGCGTTAGGTTTGGGTCATATTTTACATATTCGGCTCCAAACAAAGCGTTGAGTCCTGGCTCCAACTCCTTGGCTAACTGTGCTCTAGAGATGTTGGTCTTGCGTTCTTCAGCCACAAACATTGGAAAAAACAGCTTCAACAGTCTCTTAAAAATATTTGGTATCTTCGTAAGCATATGTGCCTCCTGTTAAAAATCGTTTGGGTGTTCTCTGGATTTACCTATTTGTAAGGTGGAAAATGTCCAAACCACCTGTGAGGTAGGCTTTGCTTTATTATCACCGCTGAAAAATCTAAAGGGGACGGTGATAGAAAACATCCAGAGCCTTGTGTTATCCAAGTTGTATCGTCCCATTCCCGATCTTGTTGTAGCAAGATCTTCGTCTACACACTAACGATACGCCTCGGTTAGACGAGGGCAAACCCAATGCCCCCCGCCATTTTAGAGGAGAACCCTCACACCCCTGACCTGAATAGCTGTATATCCATGACGTTGTCCCTTGGCTGTTGTAGCAACAACTCTTTGACCTCCTTGTATGTCATATCAGGGTCGGCCTCTTGCATTGCTGTCACTGCATCTTCCAAGTTTATGTCTCCGTCCATGTAATCGAAAATAATTTTAAGTGGCGTCAATAAAGGATCGATGTCTGTCATGACGGAACCTTTACCCGCAGTCTTGCTTTTACCAACAAGCTCTGCGCTTCTTGCAACGTGGATACAGCTTGATCCAGCAACTGGATCTCCGCCTCCTCACCTCGCCACTTGTCCTTGTTACTGCTCTCAAAGAACAGCTCCTCTACCTTACGCAGAGATTTGTTGAGATGCTCCTGCGAACTCTTGTACTTTCTCACTCTTGATTTTGACATATCCTCTCCTTGTCCAATCTCTAATCTACATACCCTGCACTTGTTATCCTCGATGGCTCCAGTGCACATCGGGCATCTGCCAGCAGCTAGTAACTTGCCCCACGATCCATCTCCTTGGATAATAATCATTTGAACCTTCTTTCAATCAACTTGGTTGCAGCTTTGCCTATAAATTTACCTAACTTAAATTTCTTAAATGGTGGAATCTTTCTTCTGTGCTTATTCACTTTTTTCTGTGCTTCAGCCGCCGCTTTAGCATTGTTGGCGGCATGAACCCTTACTTTCTTTGTCACCACAACAGTCGTGGTAACTTTGAACTCGCGCTCAACTTGATTGCGCCTGCCTTGTGTAGGAGAGGATATTCCCTCCTGCTTACTGACCATGCCAATACGGACAGGGTTTTCTGGATGCTCAAGAACTCTTCTAGCCTGATACGGCTCCTCTCGAAAGCTAAGATCAAGCTGGTCCTTAGCCCCAAACATAAAATCAAAGTCAGGATCTACCCCAGGAGGTATGATTGCAGATGGATGCCAGAACCACTTCTTACGCTTCCAAAACCCAAAAGCATATCTTGTTGCTTTATTAGACATCTTTCTCTTCTACTTTTTGTTCAACAATCTCACCCAGATCATACCCAAAACCTTGAAGAGTCTTTGACCGCTTACGTAATCTGTTGGCTGCAAACTCTTTAGCTTGCTCCTCTGAAAGTGCTCTGACGGTGATCGTGCGGGTTGCCACAAAAGATGTGACAACCTCAAACACGTGAGCGTAAGCGATTTGGTGACTCTTCAGCTTAGTGTTGCTGTCGGGCCTGCGCTCATACTTTCTTTTCATGTTCCACATCCTCCGCTAGAACATAATCCGTGTAGTACCAGCCGCCCCTGCCCTCAGGATCACGCAAATCAAACCCAAGTATCTTATCCATCAGGTGAATAGCCTCATGCAGGTTCCTGATGTCTGACAGATGGCAGTCCTGCGTTTCATCAATACAATTTCTCATGTCTTTGAGATTGTTACGCGCGCCCAGCAGAATGATCCGCTCGTCCTTGCTCAATTGAAATACTTTCTTGACGCTCGATCCCTTGGGTCTGCCCCTAGTTTTTGTCTTAGTTGTCATTCTCTTTCTCCTCTGGTGAGCCATCCGGCTCTGTAATGTGACCCTCATACTTGTCACGTGCCTCGTCATATACAGTCAGATTATGTGCGCCGTGTCTCGCGGCCCACGAATCTCGTGACATCCACATGGCGTCTTCCTCCATGTCCATCAGCCAACCCTTTACCTTGCCCATACCAATCACTCCTTTTTACATAGACATTGAACCAACAGTCTGAGCAAAGGTGGAGGTCATCCACCTTCGCATCAGCCCTACTGTCACACCTGTGACAAAACGAAATCCCTGGAATCACTGAACCTGCTCCACGCGATGGAGAGTGCTCTCTTCTGCGCCGACATAAATCTTATCAGCGCGTTTAAAATCGCAAATACCCTCCGCCTCGTGCGTTGGTGGATAACTCATAGCCATCTGCCCCAAGGCACACGCATCCCAGATCACAAACAGCATATCGTCCTTAATCCACCACTGGGCAGCGGTCTCTATCTCACGACAATAGCCATCCTCATCCAAGGGCCAGTCGTCTATATTCTTAGGCTCCCAGAAACTCGTTACGCGATACTCAGCTTCAATAATTTTAGCCATTGTTTACCTCCTCATACGGATTTACTACGCTTGGATATGTGTGATCCCTGTCCATCGTCTCAGAGTCCACAAAAGTATTCCAAACAGAACTGTTCCTAAGCCTCCTCAGGTTGCCGTCTATAATCTCATAGACTCCATGCGCGGCGGCACTGTACCGCTTAACGGCATACACATATATTCTCCCCGCAAACCGATGTCCTTCCTCCAGCGGAAAGGTCTCGCGCTGTCGCAACAGATTCCTCTCCAGCATTGCAATCGAACCACACACAGGCGTTAAACGATCTGAAACATATCTTCCGTCACCGTCTAACACTTGCTCTTTTGCATAGTATTTACCCATCACTCATCCTCCTCTTCTTCAGTGCACCCCTGACAAGCAGGGCAAATAAATAAATCACCTTCCATAGAAAGGTTGCGCTCATACACAATCAAGCCACAGTTATCACACGACTCCATCACTGCACCTCTATCTCTAAACACTCAGGCTCAATGTCTTCATTGACAATCGAACCATCACACAACTCTCTTTCACAAGCCTCTTCCAAAGCTTCGGACTCGTTACCAGCCTCAACATAAAACTCTACATCATGCGAGACCCGCAACACTACGCGATACATCTTGTTCATAGTTCCGCCTCCTCAGTGAAGTGCTCATCCAAAAACTCAACTAGATATTCAGGCAAGTAAGTGCGGGGACATACGTACCCAACTTGAGGTTCGCCCTTATAGATTGTCGCGTCTTCGTCCTTGGTCCTTATGTCCATGACCATAAAGTTGTGACAACCCCACGTATCGCACCACGCATCTAGGTTATCGAACTTGGCCTCAATCTCCGTGCGAACTAGGTCCGTGCCGTTCCAGCCGTCACCGTCCTCAAATCCCCACTTGTCAAAAGCCTCTTCCCACTTCCAATAAATCTTACGAACTGGCATCACGCACCTCCCTTCTGAACCAATATCTCATCGTGAATGTCATCCATAGGCTCTGCCACCTGCGTATATGAATTGTTGGGTTGCTGAATAATGGTGACCGTGCGCTCACGATCACCACGCTTTTTGTGTTGCTCATAAATCTTGAACTCTGCGCCATACAACAACACAGGCTGGTCAAGGCTCTCGGCAAGAGAGTCATCGACCATCGTTAATTCCAAAACAATCATGCCACCTCTCCTAATTCGTCTGGTCAATGGCTACTAATTCGTAGTCACCAAACATATCACGCACGTGTTTTTCGCTGTATGCGTACACATATAAATACGCATCTTCACACAAGTAATTACCCACAGATAAACCTTGCTCCTTTGCAAATTCAACGTAATATCTATTCATGCCACCTCTCCTAAAACTTCCATGTCATCAAGATTACAGGCATCAACCAAAGCATAGTGCCCATCCCACGTGCGCTCAAATATCTCAACCACTAATCCGCCATGCGCGAACCCAATCCGATACTTGTAGTCAACGTACCAATCCTGACTAGGATCAGCCATTAAACGACAGTCACCCTCACGGGTCTTGTTCGCCGCAACAAAAGCCGCCGCAAACTCATCAGCTTCAAAACGCGGGAGCGGCCATGCCAGCTCCTTAGCCCTTTGTAAAAATGTTGCCGCGCCCTGTGGGTATCCATCCCAATGCTTGAAGACACTGACTTCATCCCCACTTGCGGGGTCAACAAAAGTGTAAATCGCTTGTGTGCTCATTATCCATTCTCCTTGCCATAAAGCTTTTCTGATTCTTCGGGGGTTAATTCAAAACGTCCGCACGGTGACTTGGTGCGGTCAGTGATCCACATGCCTTCATGCTCAAAACCATCCTCAACAGGAATCCATTCCTTGTCGATTTGAATAGCCTTGGCGATGGCAAATGCGATGGCGGTGTTGCGGTCAGTGCCCTCATAGACATTATCATGTTCACCATTAACGCACGTGGTGACAACAAACTTCACGTATCTGTCACGTACAAAGCGAGATACTTTGGTAGCAAGAACCTTTACAAAAGTAGGGAACTCATCGTTGGCATACGCCAACTGATACATAACCCCACCATCAACAAACGACCAATCTGGTTCTATGTCCTTGGTGCGGTTGTTCAACTCCGCTTCTAAAGATGTGTAAAAAGATTTATTCACCACACACCTCCCACATTGCAAAGGCATCGGCCTCAGGCATAAGGTTCAAGACCACAGCATCTTTGACATCAGACATGACATACCTAATGTGACGATCAGTGATCTTCTTTGTGTTTTTGAAAGATGCGATCCGAATAACCTCAGGATCGTCAGCGTGGGGGTTCTTGAATGCTACCTTGGATTTCATCGCACGTTTGAAGTCGCGATACGAAAGCCACCTATTTACTTGCTCACCACACCATATCTCAAAGGTGGTGTCATGCTCCTCATCATCGTACAGTGACCACTTGGGCATATCGGTCTTGCACCTCGCCTCTAGGTCTCTCAACACAGAGTAATCACCTTCCCAACGGTCCGACCCACCGTGGCCCTGATTGCTAACAACTCCGACACGCTTTCCGTTGAAATATACAGACGCTTCATAACAATGTGTCTCTTCAGAAGCAAATTCAGAGTGCTTGAAAGCCTTCAACTCTACGGTGTCACCGTTTTTAAACGTGAAATTAAACATCAAAATCTCCTGTTTTAGTAGTAAGCCCACTATGGGATACCATCCATGTATATACTAGATAGTACATAACAACACATAACGCAAGCGTGTTCGTTACGTATAGTGTTTTCTACGGGTAAAGTTTTTTTATTTTTTTTTTTCAAAATAGGTGTAACGAGTGTAACGAGTGTAACGAGTATTGTTTTTATTGGGTTATTCCCGTTACACTTGGTTACACTCGTTACACTTCCATAGACGCGCGTTGCCTTTTATAATCCAAGTGTGTTACCCACAGAAAACACTATACAGGAGGGTGCTTTGAACAAGGGCGGTAGGCCAGCAGGGTTGACGAATAGACAGAGAGAGTTTGCTAAGTATTATGTAGATGGACGCCATACAAACGCAGGCTGCGCGAGATTGGCAGGTTATTCTCATAATTCAGCGGCACAACACGCGGCCAAACTACTAGACGGTAAATCCTTTCCAGCGGTTGTGGAACTTATCAAAGAACTAAGAGACGAGAGACAACGTAAGTACGGCGTGACTCTTATTGGTCAGCTTAAAAGATTTGATGAACTGTCTAGAGGGGCAGAAGAACAAGGGCAGTTTTCAGCCGCTGTAAACGCGGAAAAGATACGGTCCTCACTTGGCGGTCTGACCATAGATAGAAGAGAGCAACAACATATCCATCAGCTAGACAAACTGTCTCGTGATGAGATCGTTGCTAGGTTGGCTGACCTACGCAAACAGCACCCCCAAGCCTTCGATGATATGAAAAGGGTTGATGATGCCAAAGACAGAGCAATCGCTGTGGAGTTCGTTGAGGCAGAAGTTACCGAAAAAGACACATTACCAGCGGATTGAAAACCGCACGGGACAAGGGATGCCTGATGTCTATATGTGTATAGATGGCGTCCCGATATGGGTTGAGTTAAAAATAATTAAAAATGATCGGGTTTCGGTATCTATCTCTCAGATCGCTTGGCATATCGCCCATAAGCGTTGTGGAGGCGTTAGTTTTTTCTTGCTAACCCCACCCTCTAGGGGCGATGCAATTTTGTTTGACGGCGCTCTAGCGGCCAAGTTTCAAGATGCGCGGATCACGGCCCTGCGCCCTGCGGCTTTGTATATAGGTGAGCTGGCCGGCGTGCCCTGCGCCCTGCGCGCCTTGTCTATAGATATGTGGTCCTGCGGCCCTGCGTCCTGCGGCCCCGCTGATATGATCGAGGCACAAAAAGAAAACCCAGGGACATAGTCCCTGGGCCTCTTCGGAGAATTCCTTAGTGCTGTTTGTAAGTGACATTCGCAACGTCTCTATTCCAACAGGCGCGGCACGACCCACACTTTCCGCCTTGCGTAGGCGCGGGACATAGGTGGCCGCTCACAACACCCGCGCTGCCGGCGACCGTGCTTGTGTTTTGCCATGCTTTAGGCGCGGGTCCGTCTATCATATGGGCAGACATTCTTAACGTGACATTGTCTGGCAGATTGCGGATCCTTAAAACATCACCCCAAATTTTATATTCGCGGCTAGGTATCCAATGAATTTTGTCTGGGGTCNTTAGGCATATTGTACATGCCCTTTAACGCATAGCATTTTTCGCACGTGCTACCTTTTACCTTGCGAAGCTTCGACCCCACGCGACATAGGCGCGCGTCTCTACTGATCGACGCGCCAGGCATTTTACTAACATTAGACAATAGTGTCATATCATTAGGCATATCAAAATTCTCCGGTTGTTTAACGTGCAACTATTATACACAAATTTATGTGTAGTTAAAATAAAAAGTGACGCGCTGCCGGCCCTGTATCCTGCGACCCCGCGCATATTATATATCAACCAGGTCCGGCGCCCTGCGGCCCTGCGGCCTCGCGCCTATTATATATAAAAAAAGACCTCGCTATCGAGCTCGATAGGCGAGGCCAGTTAGGGAAGAAACATATGCATAAGCACAAAAAAGCCTACCTCAGGATCTTGAGGTAGGCAATGGTTGTTTAGCCACGTGCCCTTAACTCTTTCAATATTAATTCCTCTTTTATGTAGTATTCCTTGTCATGTCGTAGTGGGCGGGTGAGATAGGGCACTTTAATCTCTTTCAGTACTTCATCAAGATTATCTGTTTCAAAGCACCAAACAGACTCACCATAATCAAGTGCTATTGTCACTGAAAACCTAGTCCTATCTTCCCCTAACTCTCGTTTCTTAGGGTCGGGGTGATCAACAAAGATATGATAGCCATTGCACTCAAAACTAGGACAAACATCATTGTAATAACTAACGCTTTCCCAACCGACTGGCCGCGTAAAATCTTTTAGACAATCGTCAAAGAATTCTGCCACAGTCATTACTTACCTCCTTTTATTGACAGCTCTACCAATATCCAAGCCCCACCTATGAAACAGGCAACGCAACCAAATAGCACAATTCCTGATCCGGAAAACCCGTCAATATACGTGCTAACGCCTACTAGTAGGCTCATGGTCGTTATGAACAACGCAATCATTTTATCTATCATTCTCTATTCTCCTGTGGTTGTGGGGGGCAAAGCCCCCCGTTGGTTTTACTTTAGTCTGATTGTATAGTAGCCGCTTTTTGTGCCCTTGTTTTCCTCATAGAATATCTCGGCTTTATGCTTGCCGATTGCCTTTGTTAGGGCATCATATAATACACTAGCTTTCGGCATGGTGTCGGATGGATCATAATGCTTGATATCAAAAGCCTCGTCTCCGGTTTCAATAATTTTGGCTCTCAATTCTTGCATTCTTTTTTTAAGAAGATCCTCGGCCTGTTTAAGCTTTGCCCAACGGATAACTAGGTTATCTTTGCTAGTTAATTGGGCGTCGATTGTATCAAGCATTCTCTGGTATCTCTTATTAGGCATTACTCTATCTCCGTTTAAATACTATTTACCGTTATTGGTACACATACCAATACACGGGTTTTACACAAAAGAAAATAAAAAAACACAATCAAACACAATTAACATACTCAAAATGAGTATTGGTATGGGGTTACTTGGGTCGATTGCCCGTGGCAATTGCCAGATCCGATAGGGGGGGCGCCTATATTTTGGGGTGGTGTAGCGCGTACATGTCATGTCATGTTGGGTTGATAAATTCATTGGCGTATAATATCGTTCGGCCATGAGCCAGGGCCTAGAAGCGATACCCGAGGATGATCTTCGTGAGATGCTGTTACTAGAACAGCAGTTGAGCCTCCTTGAGACGAGGGAGAAGGCCCAAAAAGATTTCATGCAGTACGTACAGCACGTGTATGACGGGTTCATTGTTGGCCGGCACCATCGGATTATTGCAGAAAAGTTAGAGCGCATAGCTTCTGGCGACTTGAAGCGGTTGATTGTGAACATGCCGCCTCGTCACAGTAAGTCTGAGTTTGCTTCCTATTTGATGCCTTCATGGTTCTTGGGCCGCAATCCGAAGTTAAAGATCATCCAGGCCACGATGAATACGGAGCTTGCCGTTAGGTTTGGCCGAAAGGTCAGGGATTTGATTGCGGATCCTATATACAGGGAGATTTTTCCAGACACCGACTTGAAGCAGGACAGTCAGGCTGCTGGTCGGTGGGAGACGAGTGTAGGTGGGGAGTATTTTGCGGCTGGTGTTGGTGCTGCGATGACTGGTCGTGGTGGTGATTTGGTGATTATTGACGATCCACACTCGGAACAAGATGCTTTATCCTCGACTGCGTATGACAGAACCTATGAGTGGTACACTTCGGGTCCGAGACAGCGTCTTCAGCCTGGTGGTTCGATCATAATTGTGCAGACCAGGTGGTCGAAGAAGGACTTGACTGGTCGTTTGTTGCAGTCTCAGGCCCTAGATTTGATGGCAGACCAGTGGGAGGTGGTAGAATTTCCTGCAATTATGCCGTCTAACGAGCCTTTGTGGCCTGAATTTTGGAAAAAAGAAGAATTATTGAAGGTTAAGGCGTCACTTTCGCTAGGAAAGTGGAACGCGCAGTGGCAGCAGAACCCAGTTTCGGAGGAAACTGCTCTGATTAAGCGCGAATGGTGGAACGAGTGGGAAGAAGAGGAGGTTCCGGCGCTTCAATATGTGATTCAGTCCTATGATACGGCGTATAGCAAGAAGGAAACGGCTGACTATTCTGCGATTACGACTTGGGGAGTGTTTGAACCGCACAAAAACGGGGAACAGCACCTAATTTTGATGGATGCAAAGAAGGGGCGGTGGAGTTTTCCTGAATTGAAGCAGATTGCTGTGGAGGAGAACGACTATTGGGAGCCTGACATGATGTTGATTGAGGCGAAGGGTTCTGGAACTCCGTTGGCTGATGAGATGAGACTACAAAATTTGCCTGTAACCACCTATTCGCCTGGTCGGCGGAAGGGTGGGGGTGGAATTGACAAGACCACTCGCATGCATATGGCTTCGCCCATATTTGAATCGGGCAAAGTGTGGTATCCTAGAGGTAGGAAGTTTGCAGAAGAGGTGATCGAGGAGGTTGCTTCTTTTCCCAATGGCGATCATGATGACTTTTGTGATAGCATGACGATGGCACTGATGCGTTTTAGGCAGGGCGGGTTTATTAGCCTAGATGGTGAGGAACTTGAAGACTGGCTTCCTGCCAAGCGGAGGGAGTATTACTGATGCCTGACAAAAAGGGCCGTGGTCCTACAACCGATGGCAGGACTGACAAAGAAATCCGTACCATTGCTATGAGTGATCAGGTATCGAAGCTGACGGACAAGCAGTATGATCGGTATGTAAACGTGATTTACCCAGAGACTTATGGTAAACCCTACGGCAAACGCGCAGGCGGCATGGTCAAAGGTTTTAGTCCTATCGCCCGTCCACAAAGATTTAAGGGAGTATTCTGATGAGTGACGAGAAGAAAAAAAAGAAAAAAATTATTCGGGCGAGTGATGCTTCGGCTATTAAAAGATTTGCAAAAAAGAATTTTGGAGCTGAGTTCTTAGCTGACAAGACAGATAAAGAGTTACAAGCAATTCTTGATACGCCTGATAGCGTTTTTGGCACATTTAAACGTCAAGGAAACGTGGGGGGTGAGAGAGCAAGGCGCAAAGCTCTTACAGATAAAGCGTACCCAGACGCAGTTTTGAGAGATTTTTCCGAGGCTGGAGGAAAATATGGCAAAAAGGTGGGTCGTGCAGCTAGAGATGCCCGTGCTGGTGTGGATGCTATGGTTGAAAAAATAAGAAAAAGTAAAAAGAAAAAAAATGGCGTGGTTATGAAAGCCCGTGGCGGCACATTTAAAGGAATATTTTAATGGCACTACCTCCAAGAATGGTTGAACCCGCGATGGGCGCAGGCGGTCCATCTGAAGCAATGCCTGAAGAATTGCAGATTGAGTTACCAGCCGAGGACCAACTTCCTGAGGGCATAGAAATTGCTGGCATGGAGGCGATGGTCGAGGTTGCTACTGAGATGTACGACCACAATGCAAACTTAGCAGAGATCCTAGATGATTCCGTTCTTGGTGCTTTGTCCTCGGATCTTCAGGACAAGGTTGAGGGAGACAAGGAGTCTCGTGGTGATTGGGAAGAGGCGATATCCAAGGGTTTGCGCTTATTGGGTGTAAACTACGAGGAGCGCAGTGATCCGTTTTTGGGCGCAAGTGGTGTTCATCATCCGTTATTGAGTGAGGCTGTTACTCAGTTCCAAGCGCAAGCGTACAAAGAGATGTTGCCGGCGGGTGGGCCTGTAAAGACACAGATTGTTGGCGCGCCAACTCAGGTTACTGAGGATCAAGCGCAGCGCGTAGAAGACTTCATGAACTATCAGATTACTGAAGTTATGGAGGAGTATGATCCTGACACAGATCAGATGTTGTTCTACCTGCCTCTTACAGGATCTACGTTTAAGAAGATTTACTTTGATCCGTCAAAGCAACGGGCGGTGTCCAAGTTTGTGCCGGCAGAAGATTTGATTGTTCCGTATGCCGCTAGTGATTTGAATACATCGGAGCGGGTAACTCACGTTGTTCGCATGACCGATAACGAGTTGCGTAAGTTGCAGGTCTCTGGAGTGTACAAGGATATAGACTTGCAGGGCGAGGAAGAAGAAGACCCAGGGCCGATCCGGCAGACGGAAAATGATTTGCAGGGTATTCGTCCTACATACGGGGATGATGTGTACACATTGCTGGAGATTCATACCGAAATAGATCTTGAGGGTTTTGAGGATATGAATGAGATGGGGGAGCCTACGGGCGTGAAGCTCCCATACATTGTTACCCTTGATGAGGCTTCGGGAAAAGTTTTGTCGGTAGTTCGTAACTATCGTGAGGAGGATCCTCTCAAGCGCAAGCGCCAGTATTTTGTGCATTACAAGTTTTTGCCCGGTTTTGGGTTCTATGGCTTTGGTTTGTTACACACGATAGGGGGGCTGTCTCGTGCCGCGACTTCAATTCTTAGACAACTCATCGACGCTGGGACTCTTTCAAATCTGCCAGCAGGTTTCAAGGCTCGTGGTGTTCGGATTCGTAACGATGATGAACCGCTTGCTCCTGGCGAGTTTCGCGATATTGATGCTCCCGGTGGTGATCTGCGTAACGCTCTTATGCCCCTCCCGTATAAAGAGCCTTCTGGTACACTTGCTCAGTTATTGGGGGTTATCGTTGATTCGGGAAGAAGATTTGCACAGGTTGCAGATGCCAAGGTCGCAGATGTCAACTCTCAGGCGCCAGTGGGGACAACGGTTGCGCTGATCGAGCAAGGCTCCAAGATTATCTCCAGTATTCATAAGCGCCTGCACTACGGGCAGAAGCAAGAGTTCCGTTTGCTTTCGGAGATATTTGCAAACAACCCGATCCCGTATCCATACTTTGTGGGTCAGAACATACCGGCTGAAGTTATGGCGCAGGATTTTGATGGTCGTGTGGATATTATTCCTGTTTCGGACCCCTCGATCTTTTCTATGTCACAGCGTTTGTCTTTGGCCCAAACACAGTTGCAGTTGGCACAGGCTGCACCGCAGATGCACAATCTATACGAGGCCTATCGCAGAATGTATGACGCACTGGATGTTAAGGACATTGGTGCAATTCTTCCTCCGCCACAGCCTCCACAAGCTGTGGACCCTGCTACGGAAAACTCTAATGCTGTTAAGGGGATTCCAATGCAGGCATTCCCGCAGCAGGATCACGAGTCACACATCATGGCCCATGCGATGTTCCTGACTTCTCCTGTTGCGGGTGCAAATCCGCAAGGCTTTTTGCTGTTACAGGCCCACGTTCAAGAGCACGTGTCGTTCTTGGCGCGCGATCAGGTGGCGGCGTTCTTCCAGAACGCACAGCAGGAAGCACAAAACGCAGGACAACCTGTTCCGTTTATTGATCCATCAATTATCGAGTCCGCAGTTGCACAGCAGGTTGGCGAGATTATGAAAGAGATCATGCCTTTGATCCAGCCGGCACAACAGCCTGACCCACTTGTTGCGATACGCCAGCAGGAGCTTCAGAACGATACGGCTGAAATCCAACGCAAGATTCAAAACGATCAGATGGACTTCCAGATTGATCAGGCCAAACTACAGCAGGCATTCCAGCTTGCACAACAGCGTATGCAGGCACAGCAACAGATTGCTGAAGACAGGGCAGATGTGAATATCTACCGCATTAACACACAAGCAGCATTGTCGAGAAATAAATGATACAGGCTTTGATCGGACCCATCAGCGGACTTGTTGGTTCATGGATGGACAAGAAGACAGAAGAGCAACGCGGCAAGTCTGCTGTTGCTAAAGCCAAGGCGGAGGCTGAAGCCAAGGTGATGGTATCGGCTGCAACGTCAACTGCTGACTGGGAACGCCTGATGGCGGAGGGCAGTAAGAACTCGTGGAAAGACGAGTGGCTTACAATTTTGTTTTCGATCCCATTAATTTTAGCCTTCTGTGGTGACTGGGGCAGAACCATTGTTTCAGAAGGCTTTGCCGCTTTGGAAGCTATGCCGGATTACTATCAATATACGTTGGGAGTAATTGTAAGTGCTAGCTTTGCTGTCAGATCAGCGACTAAATTCTTTGGAAAGAAGTAGAGGGATGCATGGCCGAAGTGACGATGGAAAGATTTCTGAGGTGGAAGATACTTCCCCGTTTCATGATGATTATGATGTCAATATCGGCTTGGCGAGTTGTGGAGTGGTTTATGTCACTACCAGATCCAACGAACGCACAAGCAGGTTTGGTGAGTGTAGTCACGGGGGCAATGACAGGTGCATTTGCGGTATGGCTGAGTCATGAGAAGGATAAGTAGATGCCACTAAATAAAAAAGGCAAGAAGATCATGAGTGCCATGAAAGAGCAGTATGGCAAGGAGCGGGGCGAAGAAGTATTCTACGCCACCAAGAACAAGGGCAAAATCAAAGGCGTGGAGAAAGCGGCTATGGGTAAAGCAGTTAAGCCTCGTATTGGACAGTTTGCCAAAGACATTGGTGTTGAGTACAACCAAGCAAAAGGACTGATTGAAGAGGGCCGGCGCAGAATGGATGGCGGATCTCAGATCATAGCTGAAAATCTAAATAAGATGAAGCCTGATGAGGATAAAACCATAAGGCCTACCGAAGCAGTTAGAGGCACTGGCGCAGCTATGCGTGGAACTAAGTTTTCAGGAGTTTACTAATGCCAGGACACGTTTCTGAAAAAGAACTACAGACTGAGTCTTTGACAGGTTTAGGTGCAACCACTAGTCCCTCCATGCCACGCGAACGCCAGCGCGACATTGAAAATATAGAAAAAGAAAAAGAGTTTCAGCAGTTCCTGAAAGACACAGGCAGAAACGAGCGCAATCCGTATGGAAATGAAGGCAGTGGTATATTTGGTGCTTTGTCTAGAAAGTTTCCCGGTCTTGTTACCTATGACAATATTTTGTCACCACAACAAATTGCTTTACAAAACAGATTGGCCTTTGACAGATATAAAAACCCTTTTGCTGAAAGAAACATATTAGGACAACAAACCGGCGCTGACATCGGAGCTGGTATACCTCGCATGGGTGTGCAACCTGGGATGCGAGTTCAAACTCCAGATGGCAGAGTGGTCACCGCACAAGCAAAACCCTTGTCTGGGATAACCGCCGCTGCCGCTGCCGCCCCATATCTTGGCAATGTCATTAACTTCTTGGCTCCTAAACAAGCAACGATTCCAGGCTTTGAAGCAGACAATCCGATGGATACCGGAGCGAATCTTGGGGAGGATAGGCAGAGTGTACTTGAGACTGCGATCAATAAGTTGCGTGATACTTTCTCACAGCCCTCTTCTGAGGTTATACCGATACAAGAAGTATCTCCAATACAAAATGTAGAGCCTGTTGGTCTCACAGTGTCTGAAGCTGTTTTAGGTGGGTCTCCTCCAGTAAACACGGGAGTGTCTGAAGCTATTTTAGGTGGATCTTCTCCAGTAAACACGGGAGTGTCTGAAGCTATTTTAGGTGGGTCTCTATCGCAAGACGCTATTAATGAGGCATACATGAAGGCTTTTAGACCTTTTGATGCGAGAGATAGGCGGCAAATGCAGGCTAGAATAAATGAGAATAGGTAGTGGACGTTTACAACTTCATAACGCAATACCAAAAGAACTTGCAAAGAAGAATAGAGGACATTAGTGTCGCTCTATCCAGTGGTAGTGCTTCTGATTGGGAGGACTACAAAGCAAGAGTCGGTGAAATACAGGGTGTCACCTATGCTCTTGATGAACTAAAGGCCCTGCTTAAAAAGGCAAACTATGTCGAAGACACTGATAGTACCTGACTACGTTCTGGCGCAACGCCAAGCGAAAGAAAAAGCCGAAAAAGAGGCTAAACAAAAAACCTTAAAAGAAAGAGTGCCGCAGCCCACAGGATGGAGAGTCCTTGTCATGCCCTACATGGGGCGGGACAAAACGGAAGGCGGCGTCTATGTCCCAGATAAAGCTAGAGATCGTGAGAGCAAGGCGACAGTTGTTGCCTATGTCTTAAAGCTTGGGCCACTTGCTTACAAAGACTTGGATAAGTTTGGTGAGCACGGGCCTTGGTGCAAGGAAGGCGATTGGGTTTGCATCGGAAGATATGCTGGCTCTCGTTTCCAGATCGAAGGTGGAGAAGTTCGCATAATCAATGATGACGAGGTGATTGCCACTATCGTTGATCCTGATGACATAAAGACCTATGGAGCCTGACATGCAGAACGAGCTTGCAGAAAAAGAAGAAGATCAGGGGCAAGAAGTAGAGGTTGTCACTGAAGAAGAGAAGCAGGAAGAAAATGTTTCACGTGAAACATCTGCGGGAGATGAGGAACAAAAAGAAGAGGCTTCCGCAAGTGATGACGGTGAGTTAGAGGATTATTCTAAGTCTGTTCAAAAGCGTATTAACAAGATAACCAAGCAGTATAGAGAAGAAGAGGCCGCTAGAAAATCAGCGGTTGACTATGCAGAGGCTATCAAGAAACAGAACGATGAACTAAAGGCCAGACTAGAAAAGCTTGATCAGTCCTATGTTGGTGAGTTCGGAAGTCGCATCGAGTCTGAAGTATCCACGGCAAAGGAAGAGTACCGCAAGGCATATGAGGATGGTGATCCTGATGCCATGTTTGAGGCTCAACAAAAGATCAGTCGCCTTGCTTTGGAACAAGCCAACTATAATCAGGCAAAACAGCGTCAGGCAGAGCAAGCAGAGCAAGCTGCTGAACCTCAACAGGCAGCAGTGCAACAAGCACCTGCACAACAACAGGCTCCAGACCCCAAAGCTGAAGCTTGGGCAGAGAAAAACGAGTGGTTTGGCACAGACCAGACCATGACTTACGCTGCTTTTGGTATTCACAAACAACTAATTGAAGATGAGGGGTTTGACCCAACATCTGATGAGTACTATAGTGAGTTGGATAGGAGAGTTCGTACTGAGTTCCCTCAGAAGTTTAAGGGAGTGAAAAAGGACTCTGGACCCAGAGTCGCCTCTGCTGAGTCCACGGCTTCAAAGTCGTCATCAAAGGGGCGCAGAACGGTCAAGTTGACACCTTCGCAAATCGCTATTGCGAAACGTCTGAATGTTCCGCTTGAAGAATATGCGAAATATGTTAAGGAGTAAGACATGACTGGATCTACTAGAACGCCACGCGAAGCGAAATCTCGCGCAAAGACCCAAAGGCGCAAGCCTTGGGCACCTCCATCTAAGTTGGAGGCACCGGAAGCACCGGCGGGTTACAAGCATCGTTGGATTCGCACCGCACTTCGTGGTGAGGATGACAAGATGAATGTGAACGCTAAGTTCCGAGAAGGATGGGAGCCTGTACGGGCTGACGAGTATCCTGAGTTGGCGGGTCAATTCCCAACGATAGATGAGGGTCAGCATGCAGGTGTAATCGGAGTGGGCGGTCTTATGCTTGCTCGGATCCCAGAGGAGACGGTCCAAGAGAGAACTGAATACTACCGGGAGCAGACCCGCAATCAAATGGACGCCGTTGACCAAAACCTGATGAGGGAACAACACCCCTCAATGCCTATCCACATGGATAGGTCAAGTCGTGTGTCATTTGGTGGTAAGGACAAAGAATAGCCTTACCCCGCATTTTGATAGGAGTAAGCAATGGCAAACACTAATGTTGCCTTCGGCCTCAAGCCGATTAATACCGCTGGTAGCACTCCCGCTACTCAGGGTACTAATGCATACTTTATCGACAGCGGCGCAAGCGCGATCTTTCAGGGTTCAATGGTGAAAGCAGATAACGGTGGAGAAATCGTAATCTGCTCTGCAACCGGAGACACTCAAGCTCCCGTAGGCGTATTTGCTGGCTGTGAGTATGTATCTTCAACAACTGGTAAGAGAGTGTTCTCAAATACTTGGCCTGGATCAGGGGCAGACACAAATTTCGATATCATCGGATTTGTGCATGATAACCCGCTTCAGCGTTTTATTATTTGCACGGACGCCACGTTTACCAACCGAGCAACCGCAATTGCGGCTATCTTTGAGAACTCTCAGTTCGACAGTGGCGCAAGCGGTAGCACAACCACTGGCATTTCCAGCGCAAAGTTAGATGTTGCGACTCTGGATTCATCAAACGCCTCTCTTCCTTTGAAGATTGTCGGGATTCTTGATGATCCTGAGAACGAAGACTTTACCGCCGCTGGTATCCCAATGATTGTGATGCTTAACAATCACGCACTGCTTCAGGCTGACTCTGAAGCGGCAATCAGTTAGGGAGGGTAGATTATGGCTATTTCTCGCGGACAACTCGCCAAAGAACTAGAGCCTGGTCTCAACGCTCTCTTTGGTATGGAATACACCCGTTACGAGGGTCAGCATGCTGAAATCTTCGATACCGAGACATCTGATCGGGCATTCGAGGAGGAGGTCATGTTATCTGGCTTTGGAGCTGCACCTGTTAAACAGGAAGGTTCTGGTGTCAGCTTCGATGACGCAAATGAGGCTTTCACTGCAAGGTATAACCATGAGACAGTTGCAATGGCGTTTTCAATCACAGAAGAAGCGATTGAAGATAACTTGTATGACCGCCTTGGCGCGCGTTATACACGTGCTCTTGCTCGTTCAATGGCTCACACCAAGCAGGTTAAAGCTGCTGCCATTCTGAACAACGCTTTCTCCGCTGGTGCAAGTGCTGGTGGTGACGGTGTTGCTCTTTGTGACGCATCTCATCCGCTGACATCTGGTGGTACGTTTGCAAACGAGCCTAGCACAGCCGCTGATTTGAATGAGACTTCTCTAGAAGACTCTTTGATTAGCATTGCTGGCTTCGTTGATGAGCGTGGTCTCATTGTTGCTCTTCGCGGCATGAAGCTGATTGTTCCTCGTCAACTGCAATTCGTTGCAGAGCGTCTGATGGTGTCTAACCTTCGGGTTGGTACAGCAGACAATGATGTGAATGCTCTCAAGTCAATGGGCATGCTTCCTGACGGTTATGTGGTCAATGACTTCTTAACCGACACAGATGCATTTTTCATCAAGACTGACGCGCCAAACGGCTTCAAGCATTTTGAGCGTCTAGCCATGTCAACCAACATGGACCCAGATTTCGATACTGGTAACATGCGGTTCAAGGCTCGTGAGCGTTACAGCTTTGGATTCTCAGATCCACGTTGCGTATTCGGTTCACCGGGTGCATAATAAAAAAATCAGGTACGAGGTTGATCCCCATGCTTACGAGCGAGATTGGTCAATCCCCCTGAAACCCTAGTCCTCTGGACTGTGGAAGTTAAGGTGCGGGTAGCCGTACTAAGAACCCCCACCTCCAGCAACTGACTAGGTTTAAAGGGCGGCTTCACAGTCGCCCTTTTTTATTGTATAGTTTCCTCATCCCTGACAGACCTATTGGAGGTCTGACACTAGCCAAGACAGGAGATCTACATGGCTAATACTACCTTTTCAGGACCAGTCCGTTCCGAAAACGGATTTAAAAACATCATCAAAAGTTCTACGACTGGTTCTCTTACCAATGAGATGACACTGTCTACATACGTTGCAACTGTGACAGTCGCAAACGGCGCCACGACAGGAAAAGAATCTGCCATCGGTATTCCTTCTAACTTCATACCTATGGGAGTTATGGTTGCTGTGACTACGGCTGCGGCTAACTCTGTTAACCTTGTTGATATTGGTACAGATGCCGATACAGATGGCTTTGTTGATGGAATTTCTGCTGCTGTGAACTCAACAGGTTTCAAAGGTTTTTTCCCTTGTAACGGTGTTTTGGGCATGTCAGGTGGAACGACTACTGCGGCGACAGAAACAGCAGATGAAGTAGAAGTTGTTGTTTCAGGAGACCCTGGTGGGGACACAGTAATTGTTCTAAAGTTCCTTGGGATTTCTAGTTCCTCAGATGCATCTTAATAGGAGAGCGTTATGGCTGCTTCTATTACAGCAAAGACTGCTACAGCTACGGGCACATTGCAGGGCGGTAGAACTCGTCTAAAAGCTTTCTATGTAAAAACAGCCGCTAGTGGGTCACCCGCTGTTGTGTTTAAGAATGGAAGTGGCGGTGCGACTTTGTTATCGATGGTCTTTCACACCTCTGATGACAATCAAATTACCATTCCAGATCATGGAATTATCTTTGATGATGAGTGTCATGTGACTCTTACGAACGTGGACTCGATTACTGGATTCTTTGGCTAATGGCTAGAAAGCCATCAAAGATGCCGCCGCGAAATAAAAAGAACTTCCGTCCCACTAAAGCTGGGGCGGGAATGACTGCGGCTGGTGTAAGAGCTTATCGTAGAGCCAACCCAGGGTCTAAATTAAAAACGGCAGTCACTGGTAAAGTTAAGCCTGGTAGTAAGGCTGCTAAAAGACGTAAGTCTTTTTGCGCTCGTTCTGCTGGACAAATGAAGAAGTTTCCCAAGGCGGCGAAGAATCCGAATAGCAGACTCCGTCAAGCTCGTAGAAGGTGGAAGTGCTGATGACTCCTGAAGAAGTATTGAAGCAGCTTGAGAAACATGAAGCTTCTTGTGACAAAAGATATGCTGACATACAGGATCAACTAAAGCGATTAGACACTAGACTGTGGGGGATCGCTTTTTTGATAGTGGCAGCGGCTGGACTGGAGCACATATTCTAATGGGCATTAGTCGATCCAACATGAGAAAACAGATATCTAACCCACCTCAAAAGCGTAAACGCAGAGATCCCAAGGTTGGAACAGGAAAGAAACCAAAGGGATCGGGACGCAGGCTTTATACAGATGAGAACCCTAAAGATACGGTTAGCATAAAGTTTGCCACTCCAGCAGATGCAAGAGCGACAGTTGCTAAAGTCAAGAAAGTTAGAAAACCTTTTGCAAGAAAGATCCAAATCCTAACTGTGGGTGAGCAAAGAGCGAAGGTCATGGGTAAAACAGAAGTGGCAAGAATTTTCCGCCAAGGTAAAGAAAGCATAAGGAGGGGTAGAAAGGATGCCTAAAGATGCATGCTATCACAAAGTTAAGGCGCGATATCGCGTTTTCCCGTCGGCGTATGCAAGTGGCGCCATCGCGAAATGCAGAAAAGTTGGAGCCGCCAACTATGGAACTGGCGGAAAGAAAAAGAAAACAAAGAAAAAAGCGCACGGAGGAGTCCACGTACAAAGACCAAAGCGCGCATTTAATGGAAAAGCAGTAAAAGGAACTGCTGTTGCGAGAGGGTGTGGAGCAATCCTGCCTGAAAAGAGAAAACGAACAAAAGGTGCAGTCACACAATCTTGATACATGTGTTTTTGCTTATGGTTTATTTAGGAACTGAAGAAGATAGAAAGTTAGTTAGTGGGGATATGTACTTTAGATCCATCAAAGAATGTAACTTCTATGCTTCTGAGGTTTCAAAAAGATACGGTAACTACGGGTTCTCTCAATACATGGACTCGAAGGACCGTGTCACGGCTTATTGTGTGCCCAGATATGTTGAAGAAGGAAGCGTAGAGATTTACTGATGGATCCGGTCACTGTCATGGCTACAGCTACTGCTGCTTTCAATGCCGTAAAGAAAGGCATGCAGATAGGTCGTGACATAGAGAGCATGGCATCTGATCTTGGCAGATGGATGGGTGCACTCAGCGACCTAGACATGTTAGAAAAAGAAGCCAAGAACCCTCCAATATTCAAGAAGCTGTTTGCTGGCAAGTCCGTTGAGCAAGAGGCGATGGAGACATTTGCAGCAAAGCGCAATGCTGAACAGCAAAGAACGGATCTAAAAAACTTCATAGGTATGATGTATGGCAAGTCCAAGTGGGACGAGCTTATCGCTATGGAGGGCAAGATTAGAAAACAACGTCAGGAAACTTTGTATATTCAGAGGCAACGCAGACGTAAGTTTGTAGAGATCGTTGCTTGGATTATCATGGGTGTTCTTGGTGTATGTCTGTTGCTTGGCTTTACTGTTTTCTTAAAAGGCACAATCGCAAAAGCTCTGGCAGCTCCTGAGTATGTTATGTGCAGGCTCAAAGGATGTGACATAATAGACGATCAGCGTGTTTGCATATATCATGGACCTAACAATACTGTTGACAGTGTTTGGTTGGACCCCATCGAGTATTTTCCAAAGGAAATACAGTGCAAGTATGAACCCAATGAAAAGAAGCCACCTACTGTCCGTGAGACTTTAGATGCGATTAGGAAGTCAAGGGAATAGACAATGGCTGTACGCAAGACGAAAGAGGGCCTCGCTCTTAAAAGATGGTTTAAAGAAAAGTGGACGGACCAGCGCACGGGCAAACCGTGTGGCCGTCGCAAGGGTGAAAAACGGGGTACTCCATATTGTCGCCCCTCTAAAAGAATTTCCAGTAAAACACCTAAAACTGGTAGCGAAATGACAGCGGCAGAAAAGCGTAGTAGGATCGCTCAGAAGAAACGTCTTGGGCAACCGGCTGGCAAGCCTCGGCGTGTGAAATCTTTGAAAAGGAGAAAAAAACGTGGATAAACAACTGAAAGATGTGCCATCTGGTAAAAAAGGAAAAGGGCTAAGTATGCTACCCACCTCTGTTAGAAATAACATGGGGTTTAAAAAAAGAGGTGGTGTAATCAAAGCTAGTACAGGAAAGTTTGTATGTCCCCGAAAAGAAATGGCAGGTGCCCTAAAGATGCCCAAGAAGAACAGAAATGGACGATCAAAAGCCTAATTCAAGATTGGGTTGATACGGATTTAAGCGTAGTTGATCCTGGTGCTGGTTTTGCTCCTTGCCCCTACGCAAAGAAGGCTTTGAGGGATGACAGACTAAAGCTTGTTAAATGTGAGGGTGATCTTTGGAAGAAGGTAGCCGAAGAGTGCAAGGACTTTGATACCAACTATTCTGTAACAATTTGTTACGAAGAGGAGCCGGAAGAAAAGTATGAACAGATAGAATCTGCATGCATGGCGTTGAATGAGTGGTTTGCTCTTAGCAAGATGGATGTTTGGGTTTTAGCTTTTCAAACGGACTTTACTATGGTGTTTGTGCAAAGATTGTCCGAATTGGACGATGCTAGTCAAAAGTTAGAAAAGATGGGATACTACGAGAATTATGAGAGAGACGACTATGTCAAACTCATTTTAACCAGGCGGCAAAGGAGACTTGAAAATGCCAGGAGCTAAAAAGAAAGTAATGAAGCGTATGCGTGGCGGCGGTGCCAACAAAGTTGCAATGAAGCGTATGCGTGGTGGTATGGGTGTTAAGAAAAAAGCGCCACCCATGATGGCAAAAAAAGGAAAAATGGTGCGTAAAATGCGCGGCGGCGGCATGAATAAAAAGAGAAAATAAATGGCAACTTCAGGTTCACGGGACTTTGATCTTGACGTAGCGGAAATCATTGAGGAGGCGTATGAGCGTTGTGGGCTAGAAGTTCGCACCGGATATGATGCTCGTACTGCGAGACGGTCCCTGAACCTAATGTTTGCTGATTGGGCAAACAGAGGTTTGAATCTATGGACAGTTCAACAAGCTACTCAAGCACTTACGGCAGGCACGGCAACATATACCTTCACATCCGACTACGCTGATCTGCTTGAAGTCGTTGTACGGCGTAGCAGCACAGACTTTGAGTTATCAAAAATGTCTAGAAGTGAGTATCTGACTGTTCCAAATAAAAGCACTCAAGGTAGGCCCAGTCAGTATTATTACAATAGACAGATATCACCACAGATTACTTTGTGGCCTACTCCTGAAAATTCAACAGACACGTTGGTGTATTACTATGTTCAACGCATTCAAGATGTCGATGCTTTGGTTAACACAACTGATGCTCCGTTTAGGTTTTTGCCCTGCATGGTCGCAGGGCTTGCGTACTATACTGCTCTCAAAAAAGCACCGGAACGAGTCCAGCTTCTCAAAGTAGTGTACGAAGAAGAGTTTCAAAGAGCAGCGGATGAAGACGAGGATCGTGTTCCATTGAAGCTGCAACCGAGTATTCAATATCTAAGGGTTAACTAATGGCACGGTACGCATCTGGAAAAGGTGCCTATGGGTACTCAGATCGATCTGGTTTTCGTTATCGTCTTAACGAGATGTTGACGGAGTGGAACGGTCTGAAAGTAGGTCCAGATGAGTATGAACCAAAACATCCACAGCTTGAGCCGTCACAGGCAGGTGCGGATCCTCAAGCATTGCACGATCCGAGACCACCTGTATTTAACGAACCTGTAAGCATTACTTTCCCTACCTTCAGTTCTGAAACATTAGAGGTGACTCCTGTCGCTTTTTTGACAGGATCCTTGGGCATCCCAATTGTATCGGGCACGGCACCTGGCGAGTCTACTACAGTTTCGATAACAGGAGTTGTAGGAACTAGTGCGGTTGGATCTGTAACTGCCTCGAATATAGCCTCCGCAAGTGTGACCTTGACAGGTGTAGCTGGAACTAGTGCGGTAGGTTCTGTATCCTTCCTATCCATAACAGTATACACGGTCACGGTGGCGAGTGGAACTAACTCCTACGGCTCTGGTAACAAGTATTACATTGCGGGACTTTCGGGAGCCAGCCCGACCTTGACATTGAATGAGGGTTCGACGTACAGATTTGATCAATCTGATAGTAGCAACTCTGGTCATCCATTAAGGTTTTCAACCACAGCAAACGGAACACATGGAGGGGGATCTGAGTACACTACGGGTGTAAGTACTTCAGGCACTCCAGGTAGCTCTGGAGCGTACACTCAGATAACAGTGGCTGCATCTGCCCCGACACTGTACTATTATTGCACCAATCACAGTGGAATGGGCGGGACGGCGAACACGCCATAGGAGTAGAACGATGGCTTTTAGTGGAAATTTTTTATGTACATCTTTTAAATCTGAACTTTTTCAGGCTGTACATAACTTTAGTAGTCACACATTTAAGATCGCATTGTTTACAAATAGTGCGACTCTTAATGCAAGCACCACAGCATACTCCTCAAGTTATGAGGTTAGCGGCTCTGGATATAGTGCAGGTGGAGCAACTCTTGCTAACGTAAGTGTGAACACTAGCGGGACTACAGCATTCATTGATTTTGATGATGTATCTTTTTCTAGTTCAACAATCACAGCTAGAGGAGCTTTAGTTTATAACTCTAGCGCATCCAACAAAGCGGTGGCAGTGTTTGATTTTGGTTCTGATAAATCTTCCTCGTCATCAACATTCACAATAACAATACCAACAGCAGATGCTAGTAACGCGATCATAAGGATTGCTTAATGTCGTATACTTACACACAGTTAAAAACAGCTATCAAGGATTACACGGAGAACGAAGAGTCTACGTTTGTAACCAACTTGCCTACGTTCATTAAGAATGCAGAACAGCGCATATTTAAGCTTGTTGATCTAGAACTTTTTCGTAAAAACGCTACCTCGACATTATCGCAAAATGATCAATATATTTCTGTCCCTACTGATTATTTAGCATCCTTTTCCTTATCGATTACCAACAGCAGTTCTAAAGAGTTTCTGTTACAAAAGGATGTAAATTTTATTCAAGAGTACAATCCTAACCCAGCAACAACTGGTGTGCCCAGGTACTATGCTTTTTTTGATATAGACAACTTTATTGTGTCGCCGACCCCAGACTCTAACTACGCAGTGGAGCTTCACTATTATTATAGACCTGCATCATTAACAGCCGGAGCAGATTCTGGCACGACATGGTTAAGTGAGAACGCTCCCAATGCCATGCTTTACGGGTCTTTGGTCGAAGCATATACTTTCATGAAAGGTGAGCAGGACATGCTTACCATGTATGAGAAACAATTCACAGAGGCGTTGTCTCGTATTAAGGATCTGGCAGAAGCGAGAGAAAACAGCGATGCGTATCGCAGGGGTTTGCCGGATAGGCCCCGTACATAAGGAGTAAAAGATGGCAACTTCAAATGCAGCAACCAACTATACAGAACATGCGATATTGCAGTTTCTGTTTAAAAACAATACAGAGAGTTTTGCTTCTCCTGGTAACAGTATTTATGTCGGTCTAGCTACCGCAGTTAGCAGTATAGAAACAGGCTCTCTTACTGAGGCAGACTTTACCAATTACGCAAGACAGCAAGTGCAGGCTTCTGGATGGACAGTTCCTGCTGTTAGCACAGACACACAGACGGCAACAAACGCTGCCAATGTTGAGTTTCCCGCTTCGGGCGGTGGTGGAGATGATGTTATCACACACGTTTTTGTTGCAGACGCATCAAGTAGCGGAAACATCTTGTTTGTAGGTGCTTTGGACGCAAACAAGACCATAGCCTCTGGGGATATATTCCGCATCAACACGGGCAACCTTTCTATAGAGTTGAAGTAAAATGGCTCTTGTTATTGCTGACAGAGTAAAGGAAACGACCACGACAACTGGCACGGGTACATATACCCTTGCAGGTGCCGTTACTGGTTTTGAGACTTTTGGTTCTGTAGGCAATAGCAATACGACATTTTATGCCTGCACAGATGGCACTGACTTTGAGGTTGGGGTCGGAACGTATACGTCATCTGGCACTACATTGGCTCGTACAACCATCTTGCAGTCCAGTAACAGTGACAATGCTGTGAGTTGGAGTTCTGGGACTAAGACAATTTTCTGCACGTTGCCAGCAGAAAAGACAATACATACTGACAACCTTCAAACACAAGGCGCATCTTTCTTTGCTAGTCCTGATGACGCCACTGCATTGGCTATAGCGTTAGGATGATATCATGGCGAACACATTCAAGGTAAAAACAAATGATGCGATGCCGTCTAGCGCGGGAACGCCATTAACGCTTTACACCGTACCCTCCAGCACAACGACAGTTATTTTAGGACTGATGCTTTGCAATGTGCATACGTCACAGGTAACTGCTAGCGTTAAACTAGAATCAGATACAAGTGACACAGAAACGAATGCGGATGTCTTGCTTGTAAAAGACATACCGATTCCTGTTGGTTCAACAGTTGAGCTATTGTCAGGAAACAAAGTTGTCATGCAGACAACAGATGTCCTCAAGATTGATTGTAGCGTAGCCGCAAAGATAGACGCAGCACTAAGTATTATGGAGATCACCTGATGCCGTATCTGGGTAATGGTCTAACAAAGTTTACTACAGCGGATGACCTCACTGTAAATGGTGATGCTGAGGTCACAGGCACCGTAAATCCTTCGGGCGATACTGCATCTGGTGATGCGGCTGCTGTTGGCTTTACCAGCGCAGAGGGTCTTATACTAACAGGGCAAGGCTCAACAAATGATGTTACGATAAAGAATGATGCGGATGCTGATGTTCTTGAAATACCTACAGGCACTACAAACGTAACGGTTGCAGGTAACTTGGGTGTTGGTGGCACGGTTACTGGGACAGGCACTTCTATATTTGCATCACTAGATATCAGCGGTGATATTGATGTAGATGGAACAACAAATCTAGATGCGGTGGATATTGATGGTGCCGTAGATATAAATGGCGTTTTTCACGTTTCGCCGAATACTGCTGACAAAGATACTTTTGAGTTATCAACAAACGCTGTTGATGAAGGAAGGCTACGTATCAAAAATGTTGACACAACGACTGTCCAAATTCGGGCAGGTGGCGACAGTTATTTTAACGGCGGAGATGTTAGCATCGGGACTACCAGTCCTGACGCACGGTTACATGTTCTTAGTACTTCTTTACCACAGACAAAAATTGCCTACGACTCAACTCGTTACATGAATATTGAGCATGCCACTATTTACAACGTCAGTGGGGCATCACAGTCAAACAGTTTAAAAATAGCTAGTAGAGGGTACAGCGGCGGCAACGATATAATTTTTGCTACGGGCGGCACAGATGCGGCTGGCAGTAGTGAAGCTGAACGTATGAGAATCTTGGCTGGTGGTAATATAGATATTTCTGCTGGTCACATTGTTCTTGATAGCGGTTATGGGATTCTTTTTTCTTCAACTGGCGATGCTAGTGGTGCGACTAGTAATTTATTTGATGACTATGAGGAAGGCACTTGGACGCCAGTCTACCAACAAGGCACAAGTTCTGCGACATATTCAACGCAATCAGGTAGATACACAAAAATTGGAAATAGAGTTTTCTTTACATTTCAATTAGACGGCAATTCAGTTACAGGAAATACCAGCCATCTCTATATAGGCGGTCTCCCTTTTACTTCTGGTAGTGCGAGTCTTGGTGGTGCAAACATTACTTATACTGGAGGTGTTTCAAATGACATCCATGTCACAGGCGTTGTTTTCGGCAATCAGACTAATATAGGCGTTTATAAATACAGCAACGGCGGCTCTGTGCTTGGCAACACTATGGCCCTGAATGGTGGTTGGGTATGGGCAGGTCAGTACACTGTTTAAAAGGAGATAAAAATGGCACTTACGGAACACATAGAAGAAGATAAAATAGAGATCGTGGGTCCATACAAAGCAGTGCAGATTCGCACCGCAACCGTTATTAAAAAAGACGGTGTTGAAATAAACAGAAGTTTTCACAGGCACGTTCTGCACCCTAGCACTAAAGCTAGTGGATCATGGGCTGATACAGACATCAGCAGTGAGTCAACAGAAGTAAAAGCTATCTGTAATGCTGTGTGGACAGACTCAGTAAAGACGGCTTATCAAACTATGATAGATGCACAAGAGGTATAGGATGACCGACAATATAATTACCATTGACGGTAAAGAATATAAGACAGAGGACATGGATGAGAAGCAGACGTACCTGATAAGTCAAATACGATCTTGTCAACAAAAGGCTGCAAACATCCGCTTTGAACTTGATCAGGTTCAAGCGGCACAGAATGTGTTTACAAACGAACTTATTAAGTCTGTACAGACTGAAGAGGTACAGGCAGAGGTAGGATAGCATGGCCTACTTAGGTAGATCACCAACACAGGGTGTTAGAAATCGTTACTATAAAACTGCGTCTGGGGGCGAGACATCAATTAGTGGTGCGCTAACAGGCGGCACTCTGACATTTACTGACGGCAACTATGTTGACGTTAATTTAAACGGTGTGACCCTAGTAGCTGGCACAGACTACAATACAAGCACAGCTAACACTATTGCAGGTCTGTCAGCCCTGACTGCAAATGATGTAGTTGAGATTGTAGTCTACGATGTTTTTAGCGTATTTAGCGGTAATGTAAACAGCGATTTCAGCATAGGTGGCAACCTTACCGTTACTGGCACTGTAGACATAAATGGTGGTGCTGTAGACGGCACTACTATTGGTGCGGCTAGTGCAAGCACAGGCGCATTCACTACGATATCTGCTTCTGGGAATGTAGACTTCAACGGCAACTTAGATGTAGACGGCACGACTGATTTAGACGGCCTCACTGTTGCTGGCAATCTGTCCGTAGACGGCGGCACTATAAAGCTAGATGGTGACTATCCGACAGGCACACAAAATGTTGCATTAGGTAATACTGCGTTGGATAGCCTTACATCAGGTAACTATAACACAGCTATTGGCTCTGCTGCACTTACAGCAAACAACGGTAACAGTAACGTAGCTGTTGGAGCCTTTGCCGGGGATAGCATCAGTGGTTCAGCTAATACTATTATTGGTACACAAGCCATGCAAGATGCTACGTCTGGTGATGACAACGTGGCTGTAGGTTTTGATGCTTTAGGTTCATCAACATCAGCATCAAACAACGTAGCCGTGGGACGAGATGCACTAAACTCAAATACCACTGGCACAGGTAATGTTTCTGTTGGCTATCGGGCACTTGATGCAAATACTACGGCAGATAATAATACCGCTGTCGGTAAAGCGGCACTTGGCGCAAATACTACTGGTGCATCTAATACTGGTATTGGTCGAGAGGCATTAGCTACAGCCACGACAGGAAGCGACAACACGGCGGTTGGTAAGTTAGCTCTTTACGCAAATACTACGGCATCTAACAACACAGCGGTGGGTTCAGATGCTCTTGTATCAAATACCACTGGCGCAAGCAACGTATCTGTAGGACATAATTCATCTGCAACAAATACCACTGGTGCAAATTTAACGGCGGTAGGTAAAAGCGCACTTTATGCGAATACCACTGGGTTAAACAACACATCTGTCGGTAAAGACTCACTCGCTGCAAACACTACCGGCTCAAGCAATACTGCTGTTGGTAATTCTGCGCTTTCAACAAACACAACTTCAAACAACAACACTGCTATAGGAGACAACGCCTTAACATCTACAACTGGCGCAGGAAATACGGCGGTGGGTGTTGGTGCTGGCACATCTATAACATCAGGCGCAAATAACACCATCGTCGGTGGCTTTCAGGGCAATCAACATGGCCTAGACATCCGCACATCCAGCAACTACGTCGTGCTGTCGGATGGCGATGGTAATCCTAGATTATATTTCAATGGAGAGTTTTTGTTCTCTGCTGGTGTTTACAATGGCACTACAAGCAGCGCAGCTAATGTTAGAGTTGAATCTACTGGTCAGGTACGCAGAAGCACATCATCACTGCGATACAAAGATGACGTTAAAGATTCCTCGCATGGCCTAACAGATTTGTTGAAACTACGTTCTGTTACTTTTAAAGGCAAAGATGACAACACTAAGGTGATTGGTGGTCTTATTGCTGAAGAGGTGCATGACGCTGGCATGACAGAGTTTGTCGATTATGATGACCAAGACAGACCAGACGCATTGGCATACGGCAATATGGTATCGCTGTGTATCAAAGCCATCCAAGAACTAAAGACAGAACTTGATGCAGCCAAGACCCGTATAGCTACGTTGGAGGCGAAGTAATGACCAGAGCAAGAGACTTAGCTGATGCCGCCGACAAAGATTTTTCAGGCACCGTTACTGTAGATAACATAACCATTGGCGGTAATATCTCGCAGGATAGTGGGACTGTTAAGTTAGACGGCAACTACCCGACAGGAAGCAACAACGTAGCGTTGGGTGACACTGCGCTTGATGATGGTTCGCTCTCTGGTGGTAACAATGTGGCTATTGGTAGTGCTGCTTTGACGGCAAACACTTCTGGCAGTTTTAACACCGCTGTTGGAACTTCAGCGTTAGCTGCTAACACTACTGCAAATTCAAACACAGCTTTTGGGCGTGAAGCATTAAGTTTGAATACCACTGGGGCAACAAACACAGCCGTTGGTGTTAACGCTTTACAAGCAAATACTACGGCAGATAATAACACAGCCGTTGGAAATGTGTCATTAGATGCCAATACGACAGGCGCAAGTAACACTGCTGTGGGTGCGGGTTCTTTATCAGGTAATACAACAGCAGATAACAATACTGCTGTAGGTAAGGATGCACTTCTTGCAAACACCACTGGCGCAAATATGACCGCTGTCGGGATGAACGCGGCAGATGCGAACACAACGGGTGTGAGCAGTGTCGCTGTTGGTGTTAATGCTCTTGGTGCAAATACTACTGGAAGCAGTAATGTTGCGTTGGGAGAAAACGCCTTACTTTCAAATACAACAGGCGGGTCTAATATAGCTATTGGACACCGCGCTCTTGATGCTGGCGTGGACGGTGTATCAAACACTGTTGCAATAGGTAAAGATGCGTTAGGTGCAAACACAGCTAGTGGAAGCGGAACTGTACCCAATGTTGCGGTGGGGCATAAGTCTCAAACGTTAACAACGACAGGAACGGCAAACACAAGTCTAGGCTCTTGGACTCTAGATGCTAATACTACTGGCGCAGATAATGTTGCGATTGGCATGAACGCACTTACAAGCAATACCACTGGCGGCAGAAATGTTGCGGTAGGAAATAATGCTTTATCTACATACAACGTAACAGATAGCGGCTTAGACTATAACGTAGCTGTTGGATATAACGCATCAACTGCACTTACAACAGCAAATGAAACGGTTTCTGTTGGGGGTTTTGCTCTAAGTACAAACACAACTGGCGGTCAAAACACTGCACTTGGCTATGGTTCTCTTGCGCTAAATACTACGGCAGACCACAACACAGGCGTTGGTTATCTGGCACTTAACGCAAACACTACTGGAACCAGAAATACAGCTTCAGGTTCGTATTCAATGGGGTTGAACACTACAGGTGGTCGTAATACAGCTTATGGATATTCTTCACTTTATACTCTTAACATAACTGATGGCACCCCAAATTATAACACCGCGATGGGTTATGCTTCATTATATTTAACCACCACTGGTGTTTTAAATACAGCAGTCGGTGGTCTTACCTTGTATACAAATACCACAGGAGATAGCAATTCTGCTTTTGGATATCAGGCGTTATATTTAAATACCACTGGAGTAAGAAATTCAGGAATCGGCGTATACTCTCTATATAACAATACCACCGCCGATAGAAACACAGCCGTTGGTGCATACTCTTTGTATACAAACACTACTGGTATTAGAAATGTTGGGGTAGGTAATCAGGCGTTATACTATAATACAACTGGTCAATATAATACTGCTACGGGTTATGCGGCATTAGGCAATAACACGACAGCAGAAGGCAATGCGGCGTTTGGATACCAAGCGTTAGCAACAAACACCACTGGCACAAACAATGTTAGTGTTGGTAGAAGCTCTATGAGTTCTAACTCCAGCGGCGGGAATAATGTAGCCATTGGACGTTCAGCAATGAGTGCAAATACAACGGCATCTAATAGTACGGCTGTAGGTCACTACGCACTCTTATCAAACACTACTGGTGCAGAAAATACGGCGGTGGGAGCATATTCTTTAGACGCTTGTACTACTGGAACTAACAATGTTGCTGTGGGTAGGTACTCTCTAAGCGCGATGACTACACCATCTAATAATGTTGCTGTTGGTGATGCGTCACTGATGCAACTCACAACAGGAGCAAACAATACCGCTCTTGGTAAAACAACTGCATATGCAATGACTACCGCAAATAATAATACTTGTGTTGGTCATAATGCATTATCAGCCTGTACCACTGGAAGTCAAAACACGATTATGGGAGTTTCAGCAGGAGACTCCATAACTGATGGCACTCACAATGTGGCTATTGGTTACGCTGCTGGTGAGGCTATTACCACGGGCGATTACAATATTATTATAGGCAATGACAATGACCCTAGTGATGGTGATGGGCAATATCAAATTGTTATCGGCCATGCAAATATTGTAGGTAAAGGTAACTCTACGGGTTTTATTAGTCCTGCTGGTGGTGGGGTATATCAAGGTAACAATTCATCATCGTGGTCAACTACATCAGACCGCCGTATCAAGAAAAACATAGAAGATAACAGCACTGGCCTTGATGCAATAAATCAAGTTAGGGTTCGCAGCTTTGAATACAGAACTGCTGACGAGATTGATGAACTACCCTCTAGTGTTGCCATTGACAAGAAGGGTACACAGGTTGGTGTTATTGCTCAAGAAATACAAGAGATACTTCCTGATATTGTTAAAGAAGAAAGCACGGGTTGTCTTAGTGTAAATCCCGATAACATGACATGGTATCTCGTTAACGCTGTTAAAGAACTTTCAGCAAAGGTAGCTGAATTAGAAGCCAAAATAGGAGATTAACATGGCTAGAACAGACGCAGAAAAAGCACAAGATTATACCGCGATGGGTCACTCTGTTGACCTTATCAACGCTGTGATTGCAGGGTCACAGATGGCAGATGAAGATGCCTCTGAGCGTCAGTCTTGTGTAGACCGTAATGTAGAACACTTAGAACTCATGAAGGCAAAGACTGACTGGGGTTCTGAAGACATGACTGCTACGACAAAAGCAATCAGTGACGGCAAGGCATATAAGGCAAGCTAATGTTCGCCGAAGCCACATTTTGTGAAATACCTTTTGCTGGTCAGGGGATTATTAGAGAGGGCGTCCAGACTATGGATGCTAACTTTACTCAAACCTCTGCGGGTATAGGTGTTCTTTCAGGTGTGGCTCAGATGCTAGGAACATTTAGTATTCTTCAAGCTGGCGCAGGTACGCTCACCGGAACTGTTGAGATAACTTCACAGTTTGATCAGACCACCACCGCAGCATTTACTGCTAGTGCGGCGTCTTCGATAATAAGTCAGTTTGATCAATCAACGGATGCTGTCCGACTTGCTGTTGGCGATGTCACAATGACCTCGCAGTTTGATCAATCGACAGCGGCTCAAAGAATACGCACGGCTGTGTCACAGGCCAGTTTTGTATTTGTTCAAGATACAACGGGCAATGCAACCTTCTCCGCTGTTTCAGAACAGAGCTTTAACTTCACAGAGACAGCCACAGGAACCTTGATAGCATCCGGTTCTGCTGGCATGGATTTTGAGTTTGAGCTTGATGCAGATGCAACGCTGATTGCTACTGCTGTAGCAGAGATGCTGTCATCGTTTGAGATGTCCACACAAGCTGCGGCTATCTTTTCTGGCGTAAGCAGCATGACATTCTTGTTTGTGATGACAACGGATGGCGGTTTGTTGTGGGTGCCAATAGACCCCGGCGGTACACCAAATTGGTCTGCTATATCTCACACGGGCGACTCGTGGACAGAAATCTCTGGTAGTGGTACAACAGAAACATGGACAGAAACGGTGGTCTAAATGGCTAGTACATATACAACAAATACTGGTATCGAAAAACCCGGCTCCGGCGAACAGTCAGGAACTTGGGGCGATACCACTAATACAAACTTTGACATTATTGACCGCGCACTTAACGGCGTTGGTGCGATCACGCTGTCTGGTACAACACACACGCTAACAACGTCAGATGGGTCGTTGTCTGACGGACAGTTTAAGGTTCTTGTTTTAGGTGGGTCGCCTAGCGGCACTAACACAATCACTATAAGCCCTAATGATCAAGACAAACTGTATCTTGTTAAGAATGGGTCAGGTCAAACAGCTACATTTACACAAGGCAGTGGAGGCAACGTATCCATACTTAATGGTGATCTTGCTTGGATTTTTGCTGATGGCGCAGGATCTGGTGCAGCCGTTACGCAATTAACCATAAACACTTCACAAATAACAGATAGCGCTGTTACAACCGCAAAGATTGCTGATGGTACAATCGCTACCGCAGATATTGCTGACAGCGCCATCACCTCTGCAAAGATTGCTGATGGTACAATCGCTACCGCTGACATTGCAGATGACGCTGCAACATCAGCTAAAGTAGCCATTGATGTACAAACAAAATCCGGCACGGCAAGCGTCACTATGTCAGCAACGGCGGTGCAGACATTTATCAAACATTCTGGCACAGGCACTTTATCTATTGGTGCAGGTCAGTATGACGGTCAAACGGTTAACATTGGATCAGTAGGAACCATGACGCTTTCGTGGCACGGTTCGTCAAAGGGCGTTAGTCTTGGCAACCAAGCCAAACTAGCTAGTGGTGTTTACGATTCAAGTGCAGGGTACTGGTTCTTCAGTGAAACAGTGACATCATAATATGCTTGTTGCAAAAGGACTTTCAAAGATTAACCTAACCTCTGGGGGTGACGTATCGTCAGTAGCGGGAGCATCATATGCGCTTCCTGTACAGAAGATAGAGGTCACTTCGTCCTTTACTGGTGTTATCACCATACCCAACAATGATAACCACGTTATTGTTGACCTAGAAATTGGTAGCAACAATGTGGGAGGAAACGGTTCTACCCCCATAGTGTTCAACAACTCAAACAGTAAAACACTTCGTATATCTGGATCTGGCAAGATAGGTGCGGGTACGATATCTAGTGGTTCATTTGTTCCTAAATCAACAGATGCCACTGTGGCGTATACAGACAGTTATGTTCCCTACGCCACATCAGATAGTAAAGATTATACTTTGCCACAAACCACAAAAAGTAAAGTAAATGGCCTGTCCACATTCGTCACAACAACACAAGGCGTAGCAAGGGCTAGTGGTAGTAGTTCTACAGATGGAAGCGGCACTGACACATATACTGTAGCTCAAACAGGTCGCGTATATTTTATTGT
>NTLX01000009.1_pt1 | contig 40844 bp, 64 predicted proteins | sample 1251771 | NCBI WGS metagenome assembly NTLX01 (sample SAMN07250028, study PRJNA358725) | marine metagenome | isolation source: viruses from ocean water | place: Pacific Ocean: North Pacific Subtropical Gyre | collected 2015
GAAAAAACCCTGAAAACGTTGAACAACTTGTAAATTTATTGGTTGTATCTAACAAAAAGCTAACCACCCTTAACAATGAATTAGCTTCTCGCTAAACCACGGAGACCACGATGACATATATGGAAGATACCCCAACTTTAAGAATTGCAAAAACCATACAGAGCCAGATTGTAGCACAATCTCCAACCGCTTTAATGAGTTATGGAGCAAAGGATTTTGTGGCTTTGACTGAAACAGATAAAAGACATGGTGGATTTCAGTTCCGCACTAACGGATTGAAGCACAAGGGATTGGTTTTGATTAACCTAATGTTCAATGACACCTACACCATTGAGACAGTGAAAATACGCAAGGGTGAGGTGAAGGTATGCGATTCATATGATGATGTTTATGCAGACCAGTTGATTGAGGTACTAGACCACATGATTGAGGGCAGACAGTATGTCCGTTAAACGTATTGATATGGCCTTGCACGTTCAAGAGTTATGTGCCGCCAACGGTATAGCTGTAAAATATCAGAGCCTTGATGACCCTTGCCCGAACTATTGGGCGAGGCGACACCCAAGAGAAATCCAGATACGCCCTACCAAGAACACAGGTTACTATGTATCCGCTCTACACGAGATTGGGCATATCGTGGGTGAGCGTCAGATGCCCCGCAATAGGAGACTTACTCAAGAACTGTATGCGTGGATATGGGCGAGGGAAAACGCCCTTGTATGGACTGATACAGCCGAGCGTATCATGCGTAGGGCAATGGATTCCTACGGATGGGAACAAAGACAAAAAGATATTTGGGAAAGGAGATTTAGAGATGCGGGGATTTGAGAAACTACAAGAACTCAAAGATAATATGATGAAGCCAATTTATGAAAAGCGGCGGCATCTAGGTTGTGAACTTTGCGGGACAACCTTCTATGGATATTACAAAAATACAGGCACAAACGCCGTACCAAACGGAGAAGAATCACCGCACCCGACAAGAGAGGGTTGGATAAGAGTGCATACATATGATGACGTTTTTTATCCTGATTGTCCTGATTGTTGGTTTCCAACTTTTGTGCGAGATGCAAAAACCGCAAAACTCATCTTTGAAAGGGAGCAAGAAAAAAGCAGAAAAAAAGAAGAACGCAGAAAAGAGCGTAAAGCAAAAAAAGATGCTCAACCTGTCTACGTGGATTACAAGTTACGATTTGAAAACAGACAAGCATATAACGAGCGGATTATTCATTTAGCTGGAAGCCCTGATGATTTGACAAAATATGAGATTATGTCCTCTTACTTCTTAGATAAAATTTTCTGGAAAAAATTTGGCAAGGGATGCCACACACTTGAATCCAGACACTTTACAATCAAGAAACATCTTTATGATGGCACATACAGAAGCAATTCTGGAAAAACACGGATGGGCAGTTTCACACCGTATTTTGAAGTGACCAATAATAAAACAGGCAAAGTGCGAGAAGTTGGAACTGATTCCGTTCTGCGTCACATTGAAAGGCGAGAACAATTTGGAACAAACAGACGCAATGACCCAAAAAGAAATTGGGGCTTGCCTAAAAATGGTTGACAATGGTAAACAGTCACCCTATATTTAGTAAACAAACCACGAAGGAGACCAAGATGAATATGTATATTGACCAAGGAATGGAGCAAGATGCACAGAATGACCAAAATATTATTTTGGAACTAAGGGCTAAGGTTGGAGATGCTATTTTCCATGCACAAAAATTGCAAACCGCAGGGGCGATGGCGTATTACGATGACTTGCTTACAGATGTAATTGATAAGCTAGATGATATTCTAGCAGACGTCATCCAGCCCATTGAAACCAAAGTTGATGAAGGGTTGAGACACTATGAAGCAAACACTGACGCCGCATGAGTTTAGAGCCATGCGGTACAAACTAGGACTTTCACAAGATGGGCTGGCAAAAGTATTGGGCTATACATCACGCTCAATGATTTGCCGCCTAGAAAGCGGAAGCCGAGACATAACGCCACGAATGACCTTAACTATGAAACTATTGATGGAGAAGCATGATGATAAGTTGGCACACCGCGCCTGAGTATTCTTACAAAGGATACATATACAAGCCAGAAGTTGATGAGGATGATGAAGGCATCCGCAAGGCTTGGCATAGATGTGTAAGCCGTATTGACCCAACGGATGAGTTGGTCTCAAACGTAACCCCATACAGATGGATGACTGAGCAAGAGTTCAAGGACTTCATTGATGTAATGGCAAAGGTGACAGCATGAGGCTGGCAATCTTAACATTGGCGGTTTCATTGACCGCCTGTAGTTACAACCCTGTGGTTGACTTGAGGGCTTCAGAAGATGCCGCGCAGTTATTCCAGAGGGATGTGATGGAGTGTAGGGAACTAGCCAAAGAAGTTGATTGGGCAATATTCCCGACATATAGAATGGCTGTTGCGAAATGCCTAGAAGGGCGTGGACACAGCATCCTCAATGGAAGCAGTTGGAAATAGGAGATTCCAGATGGAAAACCGTAAATATGCAGAAGCAATCCTACCAGTTATCGCCAAGCAAGCAAAAACTATCGAACAAATAGCAAAGAAACTGGGCAAAACGAAAGCAACGATTACCACATATATCAATGATTGCCGCAACCGTGGTCATGATATTGAAAAGATAAAGCGTGATGGCGTTTTCTTATTTCGTTATATCAACAAAAATGCCGCCGCTCAAAACGCCGCCTTGTTAAAATTTGAGGGTAATAAAAGCCCTGACCACATTGATAACAGGGTGAAAGGCAAGACCAAGTTTATTGCCAAAGCCCTGACAGATAAGTTAGGCTTTAGTGTGACAGAGCAACAGGCGGTTCTTTATGGGTTGCATCTTGCAGATAAAGCATTGAACCCAGAAGAATTTAGTGACTAAGAAACCGCCCCCTCTTTGTGAGGGGGCTTTTAGTTGGAGAGTGTGATGCAGAAAATCGTAACACAGATTTCAAAAATATTTGCTGTGATGATGGTTTTAGCTTTCAGTGTTTTGATGCTTGAGTTGATGATAATAAACGCTGTTCTTGGCTGTTATTCTGGTGATACAGAATATTGTGTCAGCTTTAACCAAGTGATGGGGATTGACTAATGGCACTTGCGATACCACCCAAAAACCGAGCGAATGAATTAGGGGTAATGCCAGCTCTTGATGTTCCTAAAAATGATTGTTTACAAATAATATCACTTCACAAAAATTCACAAAATATTCACAACAAAGGCCAAATCCAAACTGCCGAATCAAATGTTGTGAATTTGCAAAAACGTGATGTAGATGTTTGGATAATACATGAGGATTTTGAATGGGTTGATGCTTTAATATGTCAAGCCGCCAGAACAGCAAACGAACTCTATGATTTTGATTTAGTTGGATTGGTAGAGAGACCTCAACTATTGAGATACAATGCGCCAAGCAAGGGGTATGATTGGCACTTGGATATTGGCGTTGGCGATACATCAACACGAAAAATCAGCATCAGCCTCGCATTGAACGACCCAGAAGAATATGAGGGTGGTCAACTTTCATTTTTCTTAGAAAGCAAGCAGTCTATTGATATTCCACAAGGAACGGCTGTAGCGTTTCCATCTTTCATGTCTCATTGCGTAGAGCCTGTGACAAAAGGCGAAAGATGGTCATTAGTTTGTTGGGTTGCGGGTGCGCCGTTCAGATGAGCGAGAAAAAACAGTGTCATTGGTGTAAGAAACAAGTCGACCCAGAAAAATGCTTTGCGACTCAACTGACATTCGGGCAAGGCTGGTATTGTGATATCTGTTACAAACCAGTCATTTTAACGGCGGAAGAGGTCGAGCGTAATCTTTCTCAACCATCAACCCCGCAAGAGTAGCAAGCCTATCTTTTTCCCGCATACCCTTTTCCGTGAGGTTTAAAGCCCCCTCAGCGCGAACAACGAACCCATCTGCTAGTAGACCACTCAAAATGAACTCATAAGGCTCTCTGCCGCTTAAAACGGCGATTAAACCGCCAAGTCTCACATTTTGTGTGTTTGATAAGCCTGTGCGGCCTTTTTTGCCTGACATTATTTTTTTCCAAAAAACTTTGTCGCTGACCTGACCGCAAATGATGCTGATACAATCACTCCGAGGGTGTATTGATAATACTCTGGCATGGCTTCAAGTGCCGCAAACCCATTCGCTACTATTTCTCTTCCCCAATCACCACAGAAAGCTAATATCAGCGGAATACTAAAAAGCACGGTCAGCCATTCATCTTTCCACGAATTGACTGAACCTTGCGCCATTATCTTTTCCCAATTGGCCTCAGATGTTGCGGCGACCTTCATAATCTCAGCTTCGGCTTCTGCTTTGGCAATCTTGGTTTTTGCAACAGCCGCTTTTTCTTCTGCCTTGCCCTTGAGCCAAGAACCAGCCAAATCTCCGACCATTGGTAATATTGCTTGCAACATTCAAAACTCCATCATTCTACTGGTACGCAGTGAGCCATCAATCTGTAATACTGATTTTCATATCTTGCTGACCACATATCTTCATTTATTAAATAATTGCATTGCTCTTCTGTCATCTGTTGCTGAAGGGTTATTTGATTACCGATGAAATGCCATTCTGTGCCATCATTTCCCCACATGGAAATCACAAGGACGAAAGCAATTTCAGTAGTGTGGTGAACGCCAATCAAATAATATTCCTTTTATCCCTCAATTCCTGCAAATCCTTCTTTTTCTTCCCGCCATCATATTCCCAAGCATAGCCACGATTTACCATTTCTTCATTGATGCAAACTGTACTGCACCAAATTTCCCCTAACATCCTTCCATATTTGCCATCTTTTTCTGTGCGGACCCAGAGGTTGTCACAATCATTCATGCGGCGTTCCAAAAATTCTTTGGCCTCAAGACCCATTTCCTTTTCTTCTAAATCCCTTGTGCGGCTTTCTGGTGTATCAATGCCAGCAAGACGGACACGTTCCTTTTTATACATATCAAAGCCAAGGTCTAAGATGACATCAACAGTATCACCATCAACGACTTTCATAATTTTCGTGATTTTGTATTCATACATTATTCAACAATCCTCACTATAAAGGTTTTGCCATCTACGCCTTTAGCTATTTCCACTGTTTTTTCTTCACAAGAATATCTTACATTCCCATCTTTTTTATACAGATTGCGTTCAATAGTGCGCTTGGCTTTGAGGCATTTTGAAATCTTTTCAAACGCTGTATGCTCAGACACATCGCCACCTAAATATAAAATCAAAGCGATAGTCTCAACCACCATCCCCATTCCTCATTATTTCTAGTCTTGCTTCAATAGCACTGATGCGTTTTTCATAAAATTCAAGAGTCAATTTTTGTTGCTGGTCATGCGGCGCACGACCTTCATCTATTTGCGTAGATAGCTCATCAAGCTGGTCTGCCAAATGTTCTATCAACATGAATTGTTCAGAATCCGCTGGTAATGACCCCATTTCTCCGCGAGGCCATTTGATACGAAATTCTGTGTTCTGATTTAAGTCTGCTCCCATCATGGTGATGTTTGTTTCGATTTGATTCAGGCGTTCAATGATTCCAAAATATGCCCACGTTGCAATAGAAGCCGCCGCCACCATAGATATGATATTTCTAAGGGGCAAAGCGAGTTCAGTGTTTTCATTCAATCTTGCTGGCATGGTAGATACCTATGCTTCAAAAATCAGTGCTATCTGCCCCTGTACGAATCATCTCAGCTACTCTGTTGCTCCTTTCGCCTACTTGTTTGGCATACTTGGAATCGAGAAGCTCATCTGCGGCGGCATGGTAATCCCTGCGCTGCAATGCATCCAACATTTTGACAAATCCGTGTAGCCGTGGAAGTCCCATATTGAAAGCGAGGTCAGCCAACGCCCTTTGGCGCACCTCATCCAAATCTCGCCACCATGACAAGCCGTTATCTAATTCGTTTTCAACGATGGTAATATCATTGGTCAAAAGATAATCAACCTCTTCATCAGAGAGGCCACGGTCAACGAGATTCCGCCCCACGCCAATGGTTTCAATTCCCAAGTGGTCTTTATAAACTTTATTTCTCACGCCCTCATGAAAGCGCATTTGTTTGATAAATCTGTTTTTATTCATTTGTCTGCCTTTGTCTCTAGTCGGTCAAATATCTTGCCGAGCATATCTTTTATGTCTCTTATGTCATCACGATAGTCCTCACGGCGAACATACATCATTGACACCTCTTTCATTTCTCTATCCAACGTTTCAATCTTCGTCCAAATTGCTTTGACGAAAAACGCAATCAGCCCTGTAGCGGCGACCCACAACAAATCATGTAGCCCAAGATTATCCATCAAAGAGCCTCTACCGCACTAAATGAAATTCCATACTTGCTGACTTCATCTGCATCCCAATCAATCTGTGGGTTTTGCATACGGAATAAACCTTTTGGATTGTTATATACAACCGTATTACCAGATGTCACGGCAGTCTTTATGGCTGGCTCAATATTGATATTTGCATCACCACTGGAATCGGTATTTACATCATCTACAATCATGTGCAACTTGCTTGTCCCAGCAGACCCAAGCTGTATGTAATCCCCAGCACGAAAAGCATTAGCAAGGCTATTTTGGCTAGTTGAAATAGAAATGGTAAAATCACCGACGGCGATGTTTGCCCCCAATGTAACTGAACCGCTGATTGTTCCTCTTGGTGTTCTGGCATCTGGGTCTCCTAAAAGAAATGTTCCTTTTCTTCCATGTAGCTTCAATATGAAAGATTGCCAATTAGCCGCATCTGACCTTTTCATAGGCGGCAAAGTTAAACTCACTGTCCATAGCGCATAATCATATTCAAAGACTTGTTGTGCGCCAGAAAAGGGAGAAACAGATATCGCTGTTTTTCGCTGTAAAGCCCAACTTGATTTTGAATAATAAGGGGATGTTGGAACACTAAGAGGATAAGTTGGAGCGGCCATTATGCAAATACCTTACTGATTGCCTTGCCTCTACGCTTGCCATCAATGACAGCTTGCATTGTTTCAGCTTTGAAGCGCGGAAGCATATTCATCATTTCTGTTTTGACAGTCTGTGATACACCTGTTTCAACCTGAATAGTTTGATATACATTGACAGGCGCACCACCAGCTTGAATCATATTCTTGGTATCTTGTTTATTTTTGATGCTACCCGCACTGTGAGGGATGAATAATTCTGGTCCACGCTCACCAACTAAAACAGGTCCACCTGTAGCTCTTGCGGGTATTTTACCCCCGCCAGCAAATGCCATGAAAGAATCCCCACCAAAACTGCTACTGCTAGGTCCAACAGAACCACCGCCACCAAACCCGCCTGTGAACATAGAAAGAATCTTTTTGATGATGAATGTTTTGATGGCTTCTGCAATAAGCTCCTTAACGAACTGTTTGAATATGTTTTGGAAGGTATCCATAGATAGTTTACCTTCAACAACAGCTTCAGCAAGTGAATCAGCAATAGCATCACCAGCCCTTTGCGCGGCCTGTTCAACAGATTTGAACATTGGGTCAAGACGCTTCAATTCCAAACTCAACATATTTTGCGCTTCAGCAAACTCATCAGCATTTATCTTGCCAGCCGCTAACGCATCATTAAGGGCTTGCTGTGTTTCAAGAAGTATCTGTTCTTCCATGCCAAATTGCTTGGCATACTCTGTGCCAATTTCTATTGACCTGTTGTACGCATCTGTACTTCTCTTTGAAGCATCCACTTTGGCTTGTATCTTGGCTTGCTCATCATGCAAAATCTTCAGCTTGGCGGCGTGTTCTGGCAACACCTCGCCCATATTGATAAGCTGTTCATGGTATGCCCTCTCTGCTTCAGTGAGGTTCATTGTCTGCAAATTGAGTATTTCATTCTCTTTTTGCATTGCGGCGATAGCATCAATACCAGATTGTTTGATGGCCGCTTCTTTTTCCTGCGCTTCTTTTCTTTCGTTAAGTATCCTTGTGTATTGTTGTTCTTTTTGTATCAGATTAAGTAATGATTGAGCCTCCTCATCAGAGACATTTTTCAAATTACTCATAGCTTGATTGGCTATAAGATGAGCCTCAGACATTCCAAGCATTGCCTGTCTAGCTTGTTCTGTAGCAAATCTCTGGTCTCTCAATGCCTTTGCTACATTTTCTTCATTTTTTCTTTGCTCTTTTGTCTTGTCTTTGTTTTCATCTCCAGCATCAATATTTTTTTTCTGAGCTTCTTCCAGCTTTTTGAGAGCATTTTGTAATTCTTCAATCTGACTCCTGTATTCAGCAATCTGCGTTTGCGCTGGGCTATCAAAGGTATCACTCAACCCACTGAAATCTTCAACAGCGTTTGCAGATGTCTCTTGAAGCTCTTGTATCTTACCTTCAAGCAGTGCGATTTCTTCTTTGATTGCGGTTACACTGGTAAGGTCTACAGAACGGAACGCATCAAATTGACCTAAGAAATTAGTTATAGCATTGGCGGCTTTTGTGAACCCGCCCATAATATCCGCCAGCTTTGGCAGAAGCGGGGTCAAAACGGTTACGGTTAATTCTTCAAGTGCCGCGCCGAGTGCCTTTGATTGGTTTGCAAAACTATCAGCCGTTCTTGCGGCATCACCATGAGCATCAGTTGTGCCAGCTAGTATAAGGTTTAACCTTGCTTGAACCTTTGTCTGTGCATCTACATCAGCCGCATTTTGCCTGATGCCCATGCGGAAAAGCTCTGCCTGTAGCTCCGCTTCAGTGATAACAATACCAAACCGACGTACTGCTTCGTGGTTGCCAACCAATGCTGATTGGAACGCTTGCATGGTTTGTGTGTCAGATGCATTGTTAAATGATGCTACATCTACAGCCAGTTTAGTCAGTTGTGTTGAAAGTTGGGCGGCTTCACCTCTAGCAAAGCCAAGAGGCACAAACGTATCCTGAACGCTTGATGCCATACCCTCTAGTTCAAAGGTGCTACGGCCTACCGCATTGCCGAAAGCCTCAAGGTCTTTGCGAACATCGCCAACAAACTGACCAAAGACAACAGATGACTTGGCTTGCATTTCCTCGACGGAAGATGCCAGCCTTACATTTTGAGCAATGAAGCGACCAATAATGCCAACGGCGGCAACTCCAAGCGCACCTTTGATGGCAGTACCCATCTTGCCCATGCTATTAGAAACACGTTGCTGGGTCTGTTGGGTTTGCTTTTCTATATTTTTGAGGCCACGCCTTACATCACTAAGGTCAGCCTCAATACGGACTAGAAGGGTATCAACTGTTGTTGCCATTTAATCTGGATACCTTTCCATCAAATCTTCAAGCTCATTCCTTGAAAGTGGCGGCGGCTCTCCACCAGAATGAAACTCAGCGAATCCTTCAACGGCGGCATAAAACTCTGGAAAACTCATATCCCAAAAAACATTTGGGTCTATACGCATTTTACCTAGAGCCATCTCCATCCAGTCAGTCCACGGCAACTCATTTACAGAAGTTGCTCCGCCTCTTCCACGTTTCCCTCATCTTCACCTGATGTAAGAACCTGTGCTACAATCTGCCCCATTACTCTAAGACCTTCAGCAAGGCCAGCATCCCATACTGCCTTGCCGACTTCTTTCTCATCCACATCATTACCGCCAGCGCGAATAACGGTTGTGAGGACGGAAACTATTTGTGTTGTAGTAAGTGAACCTTCTGATAGAGTTTGTGCTAATTTAACAATGCCTTGCCCTGTTGATTGCTCAATTCTCATTACAACATCTAGTGTAACCTTGCCCTTATACTTCTTCGCCCCCAGCGTTATCTCTAGCTCTCCGCGCTTTGGATTTGTCATTCTTGACTCCCTGTGTTTTCACAATTAACACCTCGCCACGATTGGCGAAATCCACGCAAGAATCAGCCGTAAATGATTGACCCTCACACTCAAAACTACCACCCGCTTCTAATTCAGAAGAACATGGTATTGTCCACTCAATGTAATCTCCCTCAACCCTTTTATGGGCAGAGAGAGCATTACCATTGACTGAAACCTCAACGATTTCCCACGACATTGTGTTACGCCGCCGTGAAGGAAATATAACCACTGGATTCAAAAGTGATGCTATAAGTCACCTCACCATTGAACTCACCAGCATATTCAAGAGAAGCAATCATGAATGTTCCAGCAAACGTGCCAAAATGAGGAACGATTATTTGGAATAGACTGAAAGCCGCTGTTTGTGCGCTTGAGCCATCACTTGTGTTTTGCTGTGCGTAATATGCCGTTCTAATAGTTGCTTCTGATGCGGCATCAGTAAAAACACCTGAACCAGAAACGGATACACTATTTGTACCACCACCCGCAAGTAAAGCCCGATGACCAAGGCTATCTTTGTTAGTTATATCAACAGCTTCCTCAGCCATTGTGATTGATGTTGAACGTAACCCGCCAACAGTTGCATAAGCAACAGGGCTTCCGCTACCTATCTTTACCAAAAGGTCTGCGCCTTTTTGTGCCGCCATGTCACAATCTCCTTATGTATCCGACACAACGGCACGAAATCGCATGACACCATGCCGTGTTAATCCATCTCCCTCCAACAGTGTCGTCTGAAACTCCTGTCTCATATTCACCATTGAAGCTCCTGTCACAGATAATGAACTATCGTGTAGCGTATCATGTACCTGTTTCATTATGTCCTTTATATCACGCCTTCCACGATATTGCGACCAAATATGAATGGTGAGCGTATGTTCAAAGATATCCTTGTCTTTTGCTGATACATCAATAGCGGTTTCTTCCCCTATCACAATGTATGGGTAAGCCGTCCCTTCTGGCACATCATCAAAGACACCTGTGATAGCAGAACCACCAGCATCAGTAATGCTCGCTCCGTTCAGGGCAGAAAAAACTGATTTTTGCAATTCAAAGCTATGTATGCTCATTTTGCTTTCACCATTTGACGAGCGAGCCGTTTTATCTTTGGTTTGTTTTCTTCAAGTGCGGGTTGCATAAATGGTCTTGCCGCCATCTTTGAAGTGCCAAACTCAAGGAAACTAGAATAATCTGCCCTGCTTTCAACACTAGCCCCAAGCCCATCAGTATCAAAATTTAGGAAAATATTGCTTACAAGAAAGCCTGTATCTGTGGCTGGCGGCTCACCAGCGGCAGAAGCCTTGTGAGTGCGGCGTGGATTGTATTTTTCATAAACAACGCCAGATTTCGCGCCTTGATTGATAGAATTGACCGCTGTGTTACGGACAAGATTCCCTGCCCTGCCTACTAATTGACGAGCATCGCTTGTATAATCCTTGATAACTTCATTGAATCTTGGCTTTTTTCTTATAACTCGTGTTGTTATTCTTGCCATTATGTAGCGACCCCCTCTGTGCAATACAGTTTGAGGTAACGGTCACGCTCACCAACATTTTCAACTCGATTTATGTTAAAAAGACGCTCATAGTTGGTTGAGTCCACTGCAAAGGCATATTTTATGCGATTAGCGGCTGTTACATTGCGCCTGAAGCGTATAACAAGCTCATGGGTAGTCCTACCCTCTATTTGGTCGCCAACAAGCCTCTCGCCCCCGCCTACGGCCTTTATGCTACCGAACACTGTAGCTACGTCAGAAAAACTTGAGGATGCGCCGCCGCCCCCATCTGCACTCCTTGAGCGAGATTGTATCGTTAATCTATGCTGATGTTTGCCTAACGCCATGATTAACTCGCATATCTTGTTGATAGCGAACTAACGCCGTATCTCATCACTTTATAGGGCTGTAAGAGATTTTGAACCAATGCTGGGTAATTTAAGGCTCTGCCCTCATCTTCCCCCCTGTGTTCATATAGATGCGTGGCATATTGCTGTATGGCTATACGGATAGCCTCTGGAACATCTGTTGTACTTGTGCCATAACCCGCCGTATATGTAACTTGTATTCCATTGGCATTGCGTAAATCAGTAGGCCAAGCCCCGCCGTCCCTAAGAACAACCCTTGGCGGTGTGCTTTCTGCATCAACATAATAATTTGATGTCGCCCATGTGGTTTGATTATCGCTGTCATCAAAATAAACAATAGATGAAACAGACCCCAAAGGTGGCTTTGGTAGCTCAATATAATTTTGCAGATAAACAGTATAGGGGGCAGTGTACATACCCTCTTTCAATGGAACATCAAACTCTGATATACCATCTAGGCTCAATCTGAGTGTGCGTGTTATAAAAGCGCGGTTTGTGTATTCTTCGCACCAGTTAGTCGCAACAGTAATCAAGGAAGTCAAAAGGGCGGTGTCTACACTATCATCTACTCTAGCGTAAGCCCTTAATTCAGCAACAGTCACAGGGTCAATAGATGCCGCAGATGTTACAGTTAATCCAGCCATATCAATCTCCTGTGTTTACTGTACCAAAAACCCGTCGTTATGACCATTCTTCTGTAGGTGCAGTAGGCCACTTTTCTGATGTGGAATCAGATACATCAGCATCATCTCTCCGCCTGATAACACGCAAAGATGCTCTATAAGTTGCAAACGCAGAAACACAATCAGCAGTCAGACCTGAATTTGGTGATTGCGTCCAATCAGTTGAATCAAGAAGACTTTGAGATACTACTTTGCTATTCACAACTAAACACCCTTTATGCCAAATATTGATACTGAACCAAAAACAGGAGCCTGCGTTGCTGAAAATGTAACATTTGCCCCACTGCTACTCCCTACGATTATGCCAAAAAGAATATCTGTTGATGTCCCAGATAAATCACCTTGTTCATCCACAGAAAGAAAATCTTCTTGCCAAATAGAATCACTATCAGTTGATAAGTATTGGTTCATCACCGAGTTTCCTGTTATTTGATTGGATAAAGTTGTAGATTGGGTATTGTGAATCCTCGCAGTCCCTCTAAAGTTTCCGCTCCCTGTGGCAGCTAAAGTTCCACCAATCTGATGCACCCCATCATTACTTACATGACTTGATTTGCCATCAGTAGTTCCAGCCGCTTGATTGAAAGTTGACATTCCCACAACATTATTTGTCAAACGAGTATTAGCATTTGAAAAACTTGCGAAAAGATGTCTAGCCGCACTATCTCCATTTCTTATAATATCAAACTCAACTTGGTAAACATCATAAGAAGAGGAAAAACAATTTGTAAAATCAAACGCTGTCGCTGATGCAAGACCTTGTATTATGGTTTTTTTCTCAATTAAAACAAGTCTTCCTGTTGCGTCAAGTAAATCTGCTATATCCCTTGCCCTAGTCATCCCTTCACCTCCATGACTTGCATAAAGGAAACAGGAGTCCATGAATCATCATAGCTCACAGCCGAAACACCGTATTGATTGAAATAAATATCATGACTCGTGCCATTACCATCTAATTGAAGACTATAGGTGTGTTGTGAAATACTAAGGCTCTGGTCTGTTATAAAGTAACTGGTTTGATTTATACCCATTATATTTCCACTGTTAAGGGCTGGCGTTGAATAAATGTGAGCAAAGCCGTCAGAAACCGTAGATGATTGACTGCCTGTTGTTGCTGGGCTAACGACTGTTGTTGTTCCTCCGATTGTCCTTACTAATCTCGCTCCAACAACAGTAGAAGCGTTTTCATTTACCATATAAAAAGCACCCGAAATATGCATCGTACTGTTTATAAACTTCGGAGTTATTACACAAGTCATTGTAGTTGTTAAATCATAATTAGGAGTCGCCGCCGTTACAGTAGCCTCAGTGTTAGCCGCTGTCTCTGACTGTATTACTTGAACCACTGAACCAGATGGAATCGCTCCATCAGGAAGAGTGCCTTGACCATTTATCAAATTGGCTAAATCTCTTGCGCGACCCATATTAACTCCTCGCCGCTAATAACATGATACTTAAATGGCTGTAATGCTGGTGAGTTGAAGATGGATGAGAATTGTAAAACTCTATAGGTCCAACGCTTACAACCATTTTACAGGCTTGACTTGCATCCAATGGAATAATGTTATTGATAAAAATACCTCTATTTGCGGTTTGATTTGTCGCAAGACCATTTTGGTTGTACATTAAATATTCTACGTTTGAGGATGACCCTATCACAAAACCAAAAGACCTTGCGTTTGATGGGCTGTTTTGCAACATAATCCCTTGCCATAAGTAAAGACCTTTGACAGGGGCGGTGAAAACACCTGTAGTTGTATTATAAAGGCTTGAATCACCAAACCTTACAGAAGGCCAGATTATTGTATCATTCATATTTGCAAATGACGCATAACTATTCGCGCCACTTCCTTGCAATTCGACATATGGAATATTTGCATAAACCAGATGTTTGGTTGTTGGTAAAGTTGCCCCTTCATTTAGCGCAACGGATGCGTTATGGGTGACCGCCCCACTAAACGTGCCTCCACTGGCGGCAATGGTATCAAACGTGGTGTATTTATCATAAACGCATATCTCAACAACATCATTGGCTGATAATGCGCTTAAACCCGCTACGGTGTTGGCAGTATTCGTATTGTAATCAGAACCAGCAACAAGAGTGATTCCGTTTAATTTAACATCAATTTGTGTGCCAGAAGAAAAAGCTATTGGTCTTCCATCATCATCATTACCTGAAATTGATGTCTCACCACCTGAAGCTGTCTTGTAATGCCTTACCCTGATATTTTGGCTCTGTGTATCTCTAAAGCTGAATACATCATAAACGATGACTTCAATCTCATCACTGGCACTCAAGGCTGATATATTTGTGATTGCGTTTGTGCCATATGCATAATCTGTATTGGCCTTGAGCAAAACACCGTTCAAGAATACATCAACATATTGACCATCAGAAAAGGTCAAAGTCTTGCCATTAGCATCCGCCCCAGACACACTCGTATCTGATGCAGAGGCAACATATTGATACCGTTGCCGAACTCCAACATTTTTGGGGTCTTTGCCTAGATACGCCATTAAGACCACTCCTCCGTGGGAACTGTAGGCCAAGTCACTTTGTCAATATTTGGATTTGTTTTACGAATTGTTCTTACTGATGCCCTATAAGTCACAAATTTTGCCACACAAGCATCAGTCAACCCGCAATCAGGAAGCTGTGTCCAATCCGTTTGCCTCAACAAACTATCAGCTATATCTTGGGCAACCCCGCCATGTGGAATCCATTCTGTATTATATTTTGTCATCTGTGTCTCCTATGGCTTAGTGGGCCAAGAAACGTCATCAAGAGATGTTGCGTTTTTTGTAATATCCCGAAGGGCTTGTCTATAATCTTTCTGTGCTTGCGTCATTGTTCTATCAGATAAAGCCCATACATCTGTAAGTCCTAACCTTTTGTTACGCTCAACTCTCAAATGTCTTAACTTGTCATCTGCGCTTAAAACAACATCCGATGTTTTTTCTGTGGTTGTCTCACCAGTAACCACATTAAATATCTTACCTGTACCCACAAAAAACTCCTATTGGTAACCGATATACATGGTTCCATTATCAAACGTCCCAGTATGAGGGAAAAATTTTAATTGCGTTAGTTCAGCAGACAATTCTTTGTAACCCTCCCATATAATAAAATAATTTGGTTGAGAAGCTTCAAAAACAATGGTCTTCATAAACCATTTGTTTCCTGTTAATCTCACTAGTTCGCCATTGTGTTGTAGCAAATTGGAAGCCGCCCCCCAGCTATCCAATCTCCACGAATCTGCACTTGTGCTACTGCCACTTCCGATACTACTACTGCTAGCAAAAAACATATCGCCCCTGATATAACCAGAAGTTTCAAGGCCACCACTATCTCCAATTTGCATACTTTGGTCTGCCGTTGAAGCTGTACTGCAATTTTCTATAAAAAATTTAATTATTTTTACGCCACTAGGTATGCCAGTAAAAGTCACTCCACTTGTGCTACTTAAACTTTGTTCAGATACAAAAGTAAATCCAGCCCCAGTCAAAGTGCCAGTGAAAGCGTAATTATCAGCTAAATCAAGGATTGTGTTATCCACGGCATCTGCTGTAATTGAAGCTGTTTTAATTTTAGAAACCATCTTTCACCTACAAATATTCAAATATGACCACAATGCCGCCTGCACCATTGCCACCAGCAGAATCACTTGCTCCTTTAGCGCACCCGCCAGAACCGCCGCCGCCCTTTGATGAAGCGTTCTTACCGTTATCAACATTACTATTTGTGTCCTCAAATGATTCTTCTGCACCTTCTCCAAAAAATGATGAGCCACCGAACCCACCTATTGCATCTTGTCTATCTGATGTGCCATCACCGTTCCTAAACCCTCCACCACGACCACCAGCATAATTTATATCACCCCCTGTGGCTGTGGCTGGGACAGTACCCCTGCCAACGTGTTCAAAGTCACTAGTATCTATACCGCTTCCCCCCGCGCCACCATTCGCGGTAAGGGTCAAAGAAGCACCATCTGTGAAGGTCGTATTACCGCCAGCCGAACCGTTATTATTTCCAGCCGAGCCACCAGTGCCACCACTGCCGACTGTGACCGTATATGAAGATGCTAAGGGAGATATAAACTTCATGGCAGTAGCACCCCCACCTCCGCCTTGTGCGCCTCCTACGGCGGCTGATGAGCCACCATTAGTGCCTCCTCCACCACCACCCGCACCTGTCGCGTAAACAAGAGCCTTTGTTGCCCCTGTTGATGGAGTGTATGTGCCGTCTGCGGTGAAGGTTTGAAACCTAACCAGATTTGTTATGCCGCTATTGACAGTGATTGAATCGAATGTTGCGTTCAGGTCATCTTGTGATACGCTAGAAATAGCCTTGCCTTGAAAAACAATGTAAAAATCATCTGTTGATGCCACAGTGCCTTGTTTGATTGTCAAAGTAGTACCTGATGCAGTATATTCAGCAAATGGCTCTTGACGCACGTTATTGATAAAAACCTCAAGCTCTGTAGCTGTGCTTACTGAATGGTCAAGCGTAAAACTTGTACCGCTTTGACCTGTAAGGTCTTGGTATTCAATATTGGCGAATGAAGCCTCTGGATTATTACCGATATATGGCATTAGGTGATTTCCATTATTGACAAGACCGCATCAAGGGAATTTGCTGTATCACTTTGCACGACCAAGGTGTTGCCTGTCTCCATTACAACTTTGTTGCCCCCCATATATTCAAATGATGAGCCAACAGGAATCGGTATGTTTTTTATGAGGTGACCTGTTCCTTGTGATGTTCCTAACTTGGCAGAAACGGTAATTTGTGATGTGCTTATATTGGCGAATGTCAATCCAACAATCACTGTGGTTGTGCTTGCTGGAACAGAATAGACAAGCATATCTGTTGATGCCGCCGTACCAGTGCCTGTCGCCATTTTATTTTTGAACGTATTAGGCATTTAGCACCCCCTATCAGGCCACATCTTCAAGAAGTGCCGCCACAACGCACGTTACTGTGCCTGAGCTTGTTTTTGCGTTCAAGTTATTGCAAGTAGTATTTGGCAAACTACCAAACCAAGAATGACCAGCGGCTATTTTTATTGCATCAGGGGCGGCGGCATCTGCGGTTCCCCCATCAGCAACGATATATACGTCATTAGTTGTATCTGTGTTTTTGATAAAAATAAACTTTACCTTGTCACTTACACTGACTGTTTTTCCCGCGCCATCAGCCCTAGCCTCATATTCGACAAAATGAACATCAGCATCAATTAAGACTGTGCTTGTGTTGGTCACGCTTGACAGCTTGTAATACCATCTATCACCTGACGCTGGCGTGATAGAAGTTGAACCCGAAATTGTTTTTGCTATCTCATCTGGCAAAACCTGAACAGATAAAGTAGCTATTGCATCATCAGCCATGTTGTTCTCCTCTAGCCTACATCATCAATAAGAGCCGCAACAATGGCGGTTACATTAGCATCGCCCACATCCGCTATATCTGATGCTATGGCATGAAGATTTCCAACCGTTGTGTTTGGAAACCGTCCTGTAAAAGTTTGCCCCGCCCCAATAAATATCCCATCCGCAACACTGTTTGATGCAGTGCCGCCATCAAGAACAAGATATATTCCATCAGCGGTGCTTTCATTTTTCACAAAAAGAAACTTTACTTTATCAGAGGTGCTTATTGCGCTTGGTGCGGATGAAGCGGTGACTGCTGTATAGTCAATGAATGACCCAGCAATCAAATCTGCGCTAGTAGTCGTTATGCTGGTTAATTTATAATACCACTTGTCGTTGGCATCATCAGGCGAAACTGACATTGACCCATCTAAGACAACAGCAATCTCATCAGGCAAAAGCTGATTTGTAGATGTTATAATTGCGTCATCAGCCATTTTGTTATCCTAAAGCAATAGCAAGAGCCACAACTTGCGGGTCTTGCTCTCCACTGACAATCACTGAATCACTCGTTTGATTAAATGAAAACAGTGTAATAAAGGCATCATTATCAGCGTTTCTTATTTTGAGTATATCAGTTGAGGTGTCATACCACAACTGGTAAGCATATGTTGTCGTTGGCGCGGTGCTTCCAGAGTTATTTGAAACGATAGCCGCCAGAGCATTATTTATGTCTGACCGCGTATCAGGGAAACTTTGATTGTTGATGCTATAATCATGCTGTGCCATTTATTTCTCCTATGATACAATTCGTCCAATGCCTGTAGCGTTATAATCAAAAGTCCTATTTACGTTTGAATTACTGCTATCAAAGAATTGTATTGTAAATCCTGTCGCTGATTTATTGGTTATATCATAAAATTCACCGCTTCGCATATTTTGTGCCGCTATACCTAAACCAGTAAGCGTTCTAAACGCAAATGGGAATGTGATAACCTTTGCCCCTGAACCACTCGCAATATCTTGTTCTTGCTGTTGACTTACCGCACCAAACGCTTCGACAGCTATTGATGTGACAGCTGGGTTGTAATGAAACAGCCCATCACTTGTGATTGATTGACTGCTTAATTTAAGCCTTAGTTTGTAACCCCTAGCGGTATATTCTGATGATAAAATAACATCCTCAAAGGCTGTAAAAGTCGGGCTTCCTGTTGGGTCATCGTTTGTCAAAGCTATTTGAAGTCTGACATCCGTTCCCCCTGAACTTGCCCTACCAGAAAAATTCGGTCCACTTGCTTCCACAAATGGTCCATAATTTTGCCTTGTGACGGTGATGTTTTGTGAAACAATTTTGAATCTTTGTTTTGTACCCAAATCAATCACATTTACAAAATCATAAGTGCCTGATTGAGCAACGTTACCAACGCCTCCATCAAACTGTCCAAGCTGGTCATCAAAATTTCCTGAAACGGAATCAAACAAATTGTCTGTTGTGAGCCTTAAAGATGGCGTTCCACTATCATCAAATATGTAGACATTGCTTTTAGTGCCAGCAAAAGCTGTAGCAGCAAAAGTCTCTGTATCTGTTCTAAATAACTGAAAGCCATCTGTTATGGGGTTTGCATCTACCTGTCCAACAACAGATGCGGCGTTCCTTGATTTACCGCCATACTTATCCACCGCAACACAGAAAAATGTACCTGTGACTGACGCCACCATCGTTGAATTTGCTGGCCTAGCTACTTTTTCTTTGATAACCCTTGAATTTGCTGGGTCTGCCCCTGTTGTTGCGGGGTCATATCTTATTTCGTAATGGCTCAAGTCTGGGTCAGTGATTGCAGTCCATGATAACACGGCTACCTGACCTTGGTAATCAATAGATAAATCTGAGACTGTGCTTGGGAAAGAAATAGCACTTTTTCCAAGAATGGTTATATCCTCAGAAACATATGTTGAGAAAGTGCCAAGATTTGACCTTGACCTTGCTCTTACTCTGTAAACATCACCTGTTTCAACATCTGCGTATTCAAACCTTGAGCTTGAGCTTCTGCCCAAAGAAATGACATCCTCTGTGACAGCAATCCCGCCTGATGATTGTCTTTGGACGTCCACCTCAAAGGTTGTGGAATACAGGTCACTAGCGGTGACTACGGCAACAATCACAGTGGTTGCTTTTTGATTTATGGTTTGAACTTCTTGAGTTACCGTCAAAGTTGGCGGTGAAATACTGAATGGGTCTGGCAATAAGCTATCATCAAGCTCAAAAACAGCCTCATCATCTGAAGCTAACCATGTATAAACATTGGCATTATACTCTCTCAACAACATCTCAACCCCAAGAGTTTCAGAGGAAATCGGTGTAAGAGTCCAAGATGCCACCTCAAATAATTTATTGGTAAAACCAAACCTCTCAAATGATACTGCAACAACATCTCCCGCTTTTAAATTGAAAGCCTTGAGGGAAAAGGTGGACGATATAGATATTTGCTGTCGGCTTCTAAACAAAGCTATTTTTGCCAACCGTTGCGCCATTGTTTGACTGGTTGTAAATGGGGCTGGCATATCTAGCGTTCTTACAAAATTATTATCTTGCGCTAAAAATGTCGATGATATAACTGGCGGATAATCAGTCGGCAGAAAAGTATTATTGAAAGGCGTAGTGAATGTGCCTTTGACCTGATTATATTGTTCTCCAATAGAGACTTTAGTTCTTAAATCTACCGCTGATAAAAAATCATCTTCATCTAAGGCGGTGTGATAGGATGCTACCGCCTTGCCCACCTTCAAGCTGAACTTGCCATTTTGATATGTCAGCGTTCCAGCGCAAGCACTTAAAAGCTCAGTTATTATCTGTTTATGGCTTCTATCAACAGTAAATGAGCCGTTTGTTTCATACCTGTTTTCGTTTGTCCCATCAGTCCGACCTATCTGGTCCTCACAATCATTAGCCGCTTGAATAAATGAAGTATCATCTATCTCTGCGGATGTAAGCCCCATGCCATACTCAGAATTGGTTAAGTAATCTCTTATGCATAAAGCTGAATTTCTTGTGAACCCTGAGGTAGAGGTTCTTGGGTCAAATATATTTGTCACCCCATTGATGACTGCTGTCACATTGGGCAACCCATTAGGATATGCTTCATCATCAAATTCAAATCTACAATGTGCATTTGCACACCCACTTTGTTTATATTCTGAAGTAAAATTTCCGAAAACATTTGTCAGGGTTGCGTGAGCGGCCTGATTAAAATTGCCAACTCTCGTATAAATATTGACGAGCCTAACGCCATTTTTGATATATCTTGATGGTGCTGTGACAGAACTGCCAGCAAGCGTCACGTTCTGGTCATCAATGCGGAAAGATGAAAAGCTATGGATTGGATGACCTGTAAACGTGACAAGAACATGGAGAAACTTGTTTTTTGCCCCTTCTGTACCTATGAATGTAATCACACCCCCTACTCTTATAGTACCATAGACCACTCTTTTGGGTTGGGCTGGCTGTCTTATTGTCTGGGTTCTGCCTGTGGCCTCACTTACATAAGCATTAGTATTTAAGCCGCCTAAATCAGGTATCTGTGGACTTGGAGCGAGGGCGTTCATAGCAGCCATGCCAGCCGTGTAGACTGCCGCGCTTGCTAAGTAACCCAAAGTGCCTATTGGGTTTATCCATGCCATCAATGCGATAGTGGCTAGAGAGGCGGGGTCTTTTAAAATGTTACCAACATTATTGATGGTATCTTTGATTATATTTCCAATACTTCCAATAAATCCCATTTAACGCCCCCACCGAATGGATTTATCTTGAAGATTTGGAACAAACCTGAACCCCTTATCAATCGATTCACCCCTTGCGGCAACAACTGCCTCATGGTCACTTGGCGTGTATCTTTGAACCTTATTACGGTTCATGCCGATAAGGATGTTTTCGCATTGAATTGCAATATTGGAATAGTTGCCATCATCAGAGATGGTCATGGTATCCATGAGACCTTTAAAAAGAGTGTAAGTTGCTGTAACGCTCTGGTCTTCACCTAGAACACCCATCAAAATTGTTACGAATCTTCCTTGGTAATTATCAGTCAAGGCAACTGATATGTTGGCAGAATCAATGCCATTGATAGTGATATTGACGCCATTAGCCTCAAGCTCTGCCGTTTCTGTTTGGGGTGAAAACGAGATAATGTCGCCAGCCCCAAGGTAAGTTTCTGAATTAATTACCTTATCACCAACGCCTGACCAGAAAAGCGCATCACCACCTTCAAATTCAAACTTGACCGCAAAGAATGGTCTGACTACTTGACCAGTGAGGGCGGTTACAAGGGTATCGCCTATGCCTCTTTGGGTCATTTAGTCGCCCTGCCTTACTTTTTAGATTTTTTAGGAGATTTCCCGCCCTTCCATGCCTCGTTGACATCTGGGGTTGTAGGGTCATCACCGATTAGCGTTCCATCGGCGTTTCTAGCCCTCTCAGGCGTGGCTTGCTTGGTCTCGGTAGGTTGTACCGTCTTGGTGTCTCTTGCCAGCCCAGCCGCGATAAAATTATCTGCCAGAGCTTGTTGCCAAGGCGCATCTGTGACTAAGTATTCACCAGCCTCATACATTCTTGTTTCACTGCCATACATATTGGCAGAACCCTTAGCTGAATGTGTCATAACTATTGCCATATGATGCTCCTATCTTGAAAAGAGGCATCCCCCGAAAGAGATGCCCCTGATTTGTTAAGCGTTATGTGCAGTAAAGGCATTGTCGCCAGTGTGACGAGCATGACCTCTTACAACCATTGCACCGATAGGCGTACCGTTGGAGTGTGTGCCTGTTTTCGCAATCACAACGCGGATATACCGCTTGCTTCCACGATAGCCCACACGGAAGATTCCACCTGCCGAATCTGGGTTGCCGCCAGCAGTGCCATCCAACTTGAGAAAAATACCGCCAGAAGCGATTGTTCCATCAATGATGTCTGCTTGCGCCACATCTGTGTATGTTGAATCATCATCAGATTCCTCCAATGAAATCTCAAAATGCACTGAAGATGAAAGTGTATCACCTTCTGCACCAACATCCACAAGAACGGTTGCTGATTCATAGCCCTGCAAATCAACACCTGTGCCGTTAGCCGCCGCAGAACGGACAGCCGCCGCCAGTGAAACCGCTGGACTAATGGAGTTTGTTAAGTCTTTCATTTGACTCTCCCTTATGCGCTAATGGTTTGAGTGCGGAGGGCTTCAGCCAATACGACCTGACCACCCACTCTTGCTCTAGCTACATAACGGACGTTACCACTTGTGGCTTGTGTGAATGGGTCACGCAAGATGCTAAGTGCTACACGGTCAACAATCATGTAACCACGGCTAAAGTCACCAAATGCAACTGGCTTCGCTGAAGAAGCTACATCTGGCATATCTGGCATTTCAACGTATGGATAGCCAAGGATTGTGTTTGGAACACCAGCGGTTAGCATCATTCCAGCTTGGAATACATACTGACCAGCAGTATCCTTCAACTTGCGAATATCCGCCAATGTTGAACGATTGAAGATGAATGTAGCATTTCTGCCATACTCACTCTTGATGTCATGCACCAAGCCAATCAATCCATCACCTGTCAAAGCTGTTCCAGAACCAGAGTTTGTTGTACCAACATCGCTGTTGGTTGTGACGCCTTCTGGCTTGCCCACTGAATTACCAGCAATGAAAGCATTACCTTCATTCTTGGCAAACTGTGTGGCGAACTCACTGTTCATCTCTGCCTCAAGGTTAAACACAGAATCCTCAAGCATTTGTGATGAAATATCAACTAGAGCATATTGCTCATGTGTTGGGATTTCCTCAAGCTGAGTTGTGTAACCAGTTGTCTCAGAACGTGTGCCTTGCTCTGACACCCAAGCGGCAGAGAAGGTTGCTGTACGAGATGGCATCTGGATGGACTTTTGAGTTGTAGCACGAACCCGAGCAATTTGACGCATCGGTGAAATTTCCGTGATGGTCTTAATTAACTCATTGACATACTCTGGCGGAGCAAGGAAACCAGCCTGTGAATCATCACTGACTGTGAGTGCCTTTACTTCATCAGGCTCCATCCCCTTTTCACCGTGACGCATCCACTTATCAAACAGCTTCATTTCTGCATCAACAGATTTTGTATCCAGACCAGATTCAGGACGCTTGAGCATGGTCTCCATGTTTTCTAGCTTCTCACCCATCTGCTTTGTTTGCTCTTGAGCAAGTGTCAGCTTTTGGTTGATATCCTCAAAGCGGTCAAGGTCTGCCTCAATATTCTTGAGCTTTTCCTCAACCAAAGGGTCTGAACTACCCTTCTTTTCAATTTCAGCCAAGCGAGCATCATTGGTCGCCTTGAACTCTTCAAAGGCTACCGCGATTCCCTCGACTGCATTTTTGACATCATCAGACATCATCAGTCTCCTTTTAGGATTGTGGTAAGTTTGGCAATGGATTTCATTACCTCAGATTGCTCATCGCCAACCTCACGCTGGTCTAAAGCCTTTGTCACGGCTGATGCCGCTACCTTTGATTCGCTTCTTGATAGACCGCCTTCATCCCGAAGGAATGCCTCCCAATCACGAACCGTCCTTTCCTCAGCCTTGACCGCATTGACGCGAGCCTTTGGATTCATAGGAAAGGTAACTGCACTGATTTCCATTAAGTCTACTTGCTTGAGATACCGCTTCTTTCCACGGTCATCATAGCTGTAGCCTTTGGCATCAACTCTGTATCCGACAGAAAGGCCATCAATAGCCCCCATCTTCATTAATTCGTACACCTCACGGCCTTTTTGCGTTTGCATGGCTAACTTGCCCTCAACGTAAAGACCCTGTGCATCTTCTCTTACTTTTGTGTAAACCCCGATAGGCTCTTTGGTGTCATGCTGGAAAAGCATCTTGATTTTCCGCGCACCCTTCGCCCTTATTGATTTCTGGAACGCCCCTTGGACAACTACATCATTCCCAAGGTCTTTGTTGCCAAAAATTGAAGCATAACCAGAGAACATCCCTTTTGCTTCATCATCTTCATCATCATGATATGCTTTGAGTTCAAAATCAGCATGGCAATCTAATGTACCATCTTCGATAAACTTAACTTCGTCCTGAACATCATCCTGAACATCAGCTTCGTAATCATTATCCATGTCAGTATCCTTTTTGCCACCCTCACGAAAACTGCTAAGACAAACAGCAACCCGCTGGTCGCGTTGGGAATACTCAGCTTGCATGGTGGTATCTTCCATGCACCTTGACATAAAATCGGACTCACTTTCACCAGAACTAGGTTTTGGTATCGGCATAAGTAACTCCTGTTTGTCTGATAATACATCAATATTGACCAATGGACAACATCTACCGTCATTTTACTTTTTTTTCAATTTTTTTCCCTTTTTTTGCTTTTTTGTGTTGACAATGGTAAACAATACCCCGATATTAGTAATATAAGCAATTAACCACGGAGAACAAAATGGCAATGCAATTTAATAACTACCAGCCCAAGCACTACATTTCTACAAATGCACAATGGGAAGTCATTATACATGGCGATTCACAAAGCGGTTTTAGTTGGCACGTTACCCCGCTTATTAACGGCGAATATTTAACTAGCGGCTTATTTGAAACTTTTAGCGATTGTGTGCGCGATTGCGAATGTCATGTGCCACATTTTCAAAACTTTGGTAACTAACAAATAAGGGGGCGAAAGCCCCCCCAACCACGGAGACCACCCAATGACTTATTTTTACACTACAGATGTTGGAACTTATGAAGGTGAAACAGCTTTCTTTAGCGGGGATAGCGAACTGCTAGACCATCTTCAAAATGTTTACCAGTGTACGGCAGATGAACTTGAATTTAGCCAAGCATGGAAAGATGGCGAACTTTTTGAAGAACACGTTGGCAGAATCTCAAGAAAATTCTGTAAGGATTGGAATAGCCGCAGAATTGATACTGATGCACGCCGTGATGTTGCAACACTTAATGAGTAAAATGATGTTTGTACATTTTATAGGGGTAACAGAAAAACAACTCCTTCAAGCCACACTGGTTTGGGGCGTCCCTGATTTCACACACCGTTGGCATGATTGGAGAAGTCACGGAGATATTGATTGGGAAAATGATATTGTCGTGTTTGGTGATAAAGGCAAACTGACCCCATGCAAATATTCAGACCAAGACCACGAACGTCACTAATCCAACAATTCATCTTCTGGCGATACATACAGGGTAACACAACGACAGTTGATTGTGTTACTCGCCCCACCTCTTGGGTCGCCTGTGTAAGCCATGCGATATTCCACCCCACGGTAAGGAACAATGAAATCCTCATCTACTGGGACTTCTGTGCCGTTCATAGCAGTATGATGTGACCTTGCTCTATCATCAGATACAGAAACCCACCGCTTGACTTGCTTTGGAATATTGAAACTTTTGTTTATCTCATGATTAGCATAACTGGCGGCGGAATGTGTCTCAGTTCTTGCGATTGTTGCCGCCCTGAGCCTACTAAATGACCCACTCATTCTTTCCACAATCTGCTTTGCCATCGCCGCATTTCCCAGACCTTCACGTTGACCAGCAATTATAATAGTTTGCAAGGCTCGCAGTGTTGTGTTGCTGATTGCCTGTATTCTTTGAACACCTATTTCCAAAAGATATAATTTTATAAGTCGCTCAAACTGACCTTCTTCTTTTCTGTTTCTTAATATTCTCAAGCCAAACTCATCAATGACTGCCCGATAGTGGCTTTCAAGTATCGATGTTATCTTTGGCTCTATCTCAATTCCTGTTCTTACAAGCGCACCTGTAGCCGCAACATCCTTTTCAGCTTTGACCCCTATTTCAACAAAAGCCGTTTGCATTTGGATTCTCAACTTGCGTTCAAAGCCCAATCGCAATCTTGTTTGCTCAATCAACTCACGGCGCACTGATATGCGGATACCATTTTGCTTGCGCTGTAAAGCTGTCATTTTTTACTGCTTAAAGGATGGTCTCTTGGCAATAAATCTAAATCAAACTTGCCACTACGGAATCTGCCTGTCCTGACAGCAAATAGAAAAGCGTTCACTCTTGCAATCGCCCATTGGTCTGGACCCATGACGTTTCGCCTTACCGATTCTGGATTCGTCCTGTATGCACCAACGCCCCTTCTAAAAACTGCCTCAAGCATCCTTTGGGTAACTCGTTTGCCCTTTTTATCACCATGCTTTTCGTTGTGTTCTTTGACTTTGTTTGCAATGGTCTTTTTTGTTCTTCCAGTAATCGGTGCTTTTTCTTCTTGATATGTTGCTTTATCACCACAACCATCACAACAAGGAATCATTATGGCTAATATTTCTTGTTTTTCATCACGCTCTTTATCTAGCTTTGCAACTGTACGCCTAGCCCATCTTTGACCAGCATCACCGCCCCACAATAACCAAGCTATTTTCCCTGCACTTGGATAGCCCTCTTCACCTTGACGGAAACCTTCTGCACGTTTGTCTACCTCATGCCGTGAGAAAAAGCTGTGCATACGTCTTACTACGCTTGGCGATAGTCTTTCTCTGTTGACGAGTTGATTGGCTCTTGCCGCTCCGATTCGCGTTCCGCCTCTGCCGAACTCTTTTCGCATTTCCAAGCCCCTTGCGGCCTCTTTCGCCATTTCGTCAGTAGGCTTTGTATCAACATCTGATTCCGCCTTTGCATCATCCCCTAATTCCTCATCCTTTTTGCCTGTCACTCTCAAATAGATTGCGTGACTTGAACATGGCATATAAACATTGCCATCTGGACCTTTGATAGTATGAGTGCCATCACACCCTAAACGCCTCGCTCTCCTCTCAGCCTCTGGCTGTGTATCAAAGACATCACTACCTTCACCATACCGTGGGTCTTGTTTTGGGGTTGTAAGCTCATCACCTGTAAGACGCTCATAGTCTGCATGAGAGGCACAAGGCATGAAGATTGTGCCATCATCAGTCTCATGGCTGTGTGTTCCGACACAACCTATTTCTTCCGCACGTTCTTCAGCTTCTTCTTCAGTTGTGAATACATCTTTTTCAATTTCACTCTTATATCCACCATTATCAAAGTAATCTTCGCCATAAGCATTTTTTCCGTCCTCTTCTGCTTCTGCCCCTTCTGCTGGTGCGGTCTCTGTGCTTCCCAAAGGAAAAAGATTAGCCGCGATATAGACATCATCACCCCCTTTAATTGGCTCAAGACCAAGACGGTCTCTTGCCTCATTACGAGAAATAATGCCCTCGCGGACTGCGGCCACCACGTTTTCATATACACGGCGGCGGCGTTCTGTCATGGCGGGTATTTGCTCGTAATCATATTTAATACTGATGTCATCACCAAAAGCTGGCGCAAGCCATTCATTGAAATCAGAACACACTCTCATCGCCAATGGGATGATTGTTTCTTCATAAAGAGCAAGCCGCGCTTCCTGAACATTGGCATATGTCTGGCTATCTGGGATACCAATAAGCTGGCTAGGGACACCAAAACAAAGTGCAATATCTTTTGCCGCCATGTGCTTCTGTTGTAAGAAATCCATATCCTTTGGCGAAAGACCCATTTCTCGCCAATCAAAATCACCCTCAAGCAACAGAGGACGACCCGCATTTGTTGGACCACTAAACTTGGCATCCACATCATCTGAAAGCTGTTTGCGCTGTGCATCTGATAACTGCATTGGAACGCCACGGTCATTCATCGGTCTAAATACTATCGCCCCTGATGGCCTAGCACCATTATTGAGCAAGCTGATGTTGTGCTTATTAATGGCGTTGTGATTATCAATATCAATAGCCGCCGCACCTAATGGCGACATACCGTAGTAATCATCTATCGGGTGAAACATTTTCAGATGCTTAACTTCGCTTTGACCAGTGATTGGGTCAGCATCATATGTTTTAACGACCCTGCCATTCAGCATATATTCGTATGCTTCTGGTATGCTTGTCTTGCTTGGCCTTACCTTCATCCTGTCTGGGCGTAAAAGGTGCAATTCTCTAGGCGCACCATTGACATCACTTCTGATTGCATATGAGTTGCCAGATAAAAGAAGGTAGCTATAAAGGGCTTGAAAGTATTCGACCCCTGCCATAAGGGGGTTTGGTCTAGCCAAAAGGCTGAGTAATGGATGTTGTTCTAATTCAATATCGCCTTGAAAGACTTTGAAAGGGATAGCCGCCGCACCGTTAGCAATTTCATTGACGCACCTAAATACTATTGCGTTCTCTTGGTATCCCTCTTTTGAGTAACTTTGAAAGTCATCCTTGCGGTAATGCGTGGATGAGACATAATTCATTAGCACCTGTGGTGCTTCTTTGGTCTCTGTTGTAGATGTAAATAGCCCTTTGAAATAATCTGCGATGCCCATTAGCTTATTCTCCAAAACGCCGTCCCACTGGATTGGCTTAACTCTGTAATAGCCCAAACTAAGGCATCTAACCTATCAGGGGATTTCTTGCTGCCGCCAGAATATGAACAAAGTTGTTCTTCTAACTCATTGAACAATCCCACATGGGAGACTTTCTTTTGCTCATATAATGCCGCGATGGGTTCAGCCCTGACCATCTTTCCCCTAGCGGCGTGTACTGGCGTATATGGTACGTTATTGTCTACTGTTCTTATCAGACGTTCCACCAAATCGCCACCATTATTGACTTCAGCAACGATGCGGTCTGCTTGATACTTGTAGTACATATCGACTGCCAAGCGACCCCACCCATCTGGTGTCATCTTACCAGAAATATCCTCAAGAACATAGTATCTTCCATCAACGCCCTGACCAGCAACAATCATTCCTGTCTCATCACTATCATCATTACTGGTAACTGCGGGGTCAATAGCGACAACAATTCTCTGCATTTCTGGGATTTCTTCTGGGCTTTTGCGTGTGGATTCAATCATAGAGAATGACCACAATGCACCTTCGTAATCTTCAAGAACTTCCGCGTAAAGCTCCTGTCTACCAAGACGTGTGTTTTCATACTTCTCCTTTAGCTGTTCCAGAGCGGCGGGTGCAAGATTATCAGAATTTTCAAAGGTGCTTCCTCTTGTGATAACGATGTTTGTACGCTTCACAAGACTACGGATAATGGGTGTTGGTTTTGGGGTTGTAGTGATAACACACTGCGGGTTTTGACCTAAACGTAAGCCAAACATGAGTTGGTCAAAGGTGTCTGGATATTGCCACGCCGCAAGCTCATCACACCATGCTCTGTGGAACTGTGGACCACGCAAACGGTCTGGCTCTGTTGCTGAGAAGCCCATTATCTTTGAGCCGTTGTAGAGTGTAATTTCTGATGCTGATGCGTTGTAACCCCTACCACGGCCTTGCATCATGCACTCAGGCGGCAGATTCTTGAGGATTCCAGATACCCCACCAAACGCGACACGACGTATATCTCCGAAAGTAGGTGTAACAACAGCAATTTGAACCTCTGGGTTTCTCAGTGCATATAGAATTACATCCATAGCCCCTGTGCGGGTCTTGCCCCAGCCACGACCAGCTAAGATAAGCCATATAGAATAATCACCATATTGGCTTGTTGGCGGCGTTAATTGGGAATCTCTGGCTGTTGACTGCCACTCATTGTAGAGTGTGCTTGTAGCGAGATGACCTTGCCGCCGCAATTTCGTCAAGTTGTTCCATAACCTCTCGGAAGGCTTCTGGGTTGCTAACATCTGCACTTACCTTGCTGATTTCTTGTGCTTGACCTAATGCTAATTTTCCTATCTTTTGTGCGTTAATCGCGATTTGAGACAACTCACGGATAGTATCAACATCTAACCCACCAAATTCTGGGTTTGCCTCTTCATCCTTAAAACCTCTTTGCATCCGTAACGCCACCTTTCGCAACATACCTTGCGCGATTGTTAATGCCCTGTCATCTAACACCTTGCCTTGTTCAATCATCCTCTCTAGTCGTTCTGCATCTAATCGTTGCTCTAACTCAGTATGGATGCGGTTTTTCTCAGTTTGCCAACCTTCTTTATCAGCCCTACGGAAAAGCGTTGCCCTTGCCACATTATGTTTTTTGACAAGCATATCGAGTGATGGGTACTGACGCTCTCCCTGCGGGTTTGTTACGCCGTGGATAAACTCATCCCGAATCGCCCTTGAAATTTCTTCTGTAAGTTTTTTTGGCATTGTTCGTTATCACTTTATATCAGTTTGTCTCATCTTCCATTTGCTTCTTCAATAGGATTTGATGCTTGCTCACCCATGCTTTATTATATTCTGCATTTGCAAATAATTTAGAAAAGCCTGTGATGTGTTTCAATCGGAGAAGCTCATCAGGTTCCATCCCTAAGTGATTACATACATCTGCATCCGCCCACCCATTATCAAGCATATTGAATACCATGTTTGACATACCTGATACAGAGTGTGCGCCTCTGGCTCTGTTATGTCTCACTGTAGCCGCCATGCGTTCATTTATATCTTTTTTAATGACCACAATGGGAACACATCCATCTGTGCTTTCATAAATGTCTTTGTTATTTTTACAGGTGAAATACCTGTGAAAGCCATCAACTATTATATATTTATCTTTTTCTTCATCATAAATTGTGACGATTGGCTGTGTGTATCCATCATGTTTTATGCTGGTATAAAGAAGCCGCATTTCCTGACCAGCCACAGTGTTTGGGTTGTAATCGTTTGGCTCTACCTTATCTATCGGCATCCACATGACATTACTTACTGGGTGATTTTTGCTCATGCTACGCCTCTGTGTTCTGGCTTAATATAACGCAAATCTCTCTCTGGTCTGTTCCAATCAATCTTCTGCCCTCTCTGCAATTTGAGGAAATTAATAGTCTCTGGCCTGCCAAGAAAGTTTTGTAGTTTCGTAAAGTGCCAATCATTCGCAAGGATGCAAAGCACCTCACTCTTATGACGCTCCTCTGGTAACGCCATATTTGAAAACTTTTCATCCATTTTCTTAAATTCTTTGCGGAATATATCTCTGCGTTCTTCAGTCTGGATGAGGTTTTCAACCAAGTAATCTCTGTACTCTACCCAATCAGAGAACATCCACGGCAAAGATTTTATCGAAAACATATCCTTTTTAGACATATGCTTTGTCTGATTTATCCCGCCCAGCCGTTTGGTCAAGGCGTTCCAAGTGTCTGCTTCCATCTCATGTAAATAAAATAACTGGTCAATCGCGGTTTCATGGTGAAGGTTTGATACCCTCATTTTGATTGGCTGTATGCCATGCCGCCAAAATTCATTGTAAATTGTGCAATAATCCCACTTGTTGTCATGGATAGATTTCCAGACATCTTTGTAGCTCCAATCATAAATCGGGTAAAATGTGTAATGACCTAACCGTTCTGATTCCCTTTTGCCCCAAGTTATGTGCTTATATGTCTGTCCTGTTGTAAGCCCCGCCCTACGGTTGGGCGATTCTTCTGCCCTCACTCCTCCGATGTTTGCAACGGTTTTGTCAGGAAAAGTGTGAATAAGATATTTGGTAAATAATGTCGTAAACCTATCTGTGCCATAGACATTGTCATGAATACTGTTTGGCTCTTTTGGACGCATCCATTCTTCGCCCTCTGCCCAGCAATGCAACCACGAGGATTCCATTGATGCCGCATTGAATAGTTTGATTGGCACTTGTAACCACTGCGGCTCAACTCTTGGGTCACTCATAACCCTGCGGACGTATTCAATGACAGCGTTCCATTCAGCCTCTTGGTCAACAAACATGACTTTGACAGGTAACTTGCCTTTTGATTCCGCAACATTCAAGCAAAGGTTCAAAACAACGGTGCTATCTTTTCCGCCAGAAAATGAAACAATTACCTCATCAAACTCATCAAATAAATATTCTATTCGTTCGATAGCGGCATCATAAACATTTTGGTCAAGATAGAATTTCATTACATTCCTTCAAACCAGAAAGATTTAGCGCAATGTGGACAGATTACCTCTTGTCCCCTTTTTGAACTATCTAACCCTCTTTCAGAAAATGATGAATCTATATTGTTGCCAGCTTTGCTAATATCGCTCTCTGTCACCTCAGTGTAGCTTGTTGTAGGCTCAAGGTTTGGGCTGAAGTCCATCAAATCAAATTCATCTTCCATGCCCATAAGAGATAAATCAAAGCTACTGTCATTTATCTGTTTCAGCTCTGAGTACAGCAAAGCGTTATCCCACCCGCCTTTTTCAGCTAATTTATTATCAGCAATGATGTATGCTTTTTTCTTATCTTCTGACCAACCTTCCGCGACCATACACGGAACATCAGTCAGCCCAAGTTGCTGGGCGGCATATAATCTGCCATGACCCGCTAATACGGTATCGTTCTCATCAATAAGGATTGGTATAGTCCAGCCCCATTCTCGGATGCTGTTGGCAAGCTGGTCAATTTGTGAATCTGGATGTAATTTTGCGTTCCTATCGTAAGGTATAAGCCCAGAAATATCTCTCCGCTCTACTTTATCAGCCGCCCATTTTGTATCTGACATCGCTTTCCTTACCTGATGGTATTGCCCTGTATCCCATTTTGGGGTTAGATATACAATAACATCATAGAATAGAAATTCAAGAATATGTTAGCCTGCCCTCAGTGCAAATCATTCAAAACTAAAGTCCTTCCGTTGAAGGTGCGGGATGTAACTGATGGAAAGACACGAAAACGAGAATGTTTAGATTGCAGTTTTCAATTCATCACTCTTGAAAAAATGTTTATTTTACCAGATTTGCCAAAACCAAAACCAAAGCCAAAAGCAAAACCAACCAAAGGAAAATTTTCTTCGCGTGGTAAACGCATCCTCCGACCAAAGCCACGCCCAGAGCCAGACTTTGATTCCATGACTGATGAGGAATTAGAGCGTTGGATATTTGAACAAGATTAAAAAAAACAAAAAAAATTCTAAGTAATTGTTTTTATTCAAAATAAAAATTACTTATTCTTGTCATTGTTGTTGACATGAGTAAACAGCTGTGCCAATATAATCAGGTAAGGGGCTGTAACCCCACAAACCACAGAGAGAGAAAAAAATGACTATTTACAATAATTACAAAGTTGGCGTTGAGATTGAATTTAAAGGCGTTCGTCTGAGAGAAGTTGAGCGGTTTATGCGTAGCAACCTGACTGATATTGAAGTTCGCAGGGAAGGCTATAACCACAGGACTCAGCCTTACTGGAAGATTGTAACTGATGCAACGGTTACTGAAAACGGCTACTCAGACCCTATTGGCGGCGAGTTGGTAAGCCCGCCAATGCAAGGCGAGGATGCTTTTGTTCAGCTTCGCAAGGTGCTTTTTGTTCTCAGCCAAATGGATGGCCTTTATGTTGATTACCGTTGCGGTGTCCACGTTCATTTGAGTTGGGCGGATATGACTATTGACCATGTAAAAAATGTGGTTACAAGATATGGAAATTACGAGGAGAAAATTGATACATTTCTTCCTCGTTCTCGGCGCGGGGATGCGAACCAGTGGTGTTACAGCATCAAGCCGAATGGTAGGCACGGATACCCTCTCTCTCGTATCCAAGCCGCTACTCATTTGCGTTCGCTCCCCGCGATTGCTAGCAAGTACCATAAAGTGAGCCTTGCCAAGATTGTTGAATATGGCACTGTTGAATTTAGACAACACGCAGGTTCATATGACCATGTCAAAATTGGAAACTGGATAAAGTTTCTCATGAGTTTTGTTGAGGCCAGCAAAAACCCGACTCAGGGTGCAAGCCTCACTTACAAGCGCAAGAAAAAAATAGCATTTGGTGAGATTCGGGAACAGGTTGCCGCACAAGGTTGGGATTTACGGTTTGCCAACAATGGATACAAGCTGTTTGATTCAAACGGTGACTTTGTTGAAAAGCTGACTATGGAACAACTTGAGACATTCTATGTGAATTGCCCAACCGAATGGAACAAGGCTTACCAGACTACAGAATTGAGTGATGCTTTTCTGGCTTGGTTCAGCACTCACTTTTCTGTGACACCTGATTCACTTTTCAACGGAGTTGAGCAAGACGTTCAAGTATTCCTAAACAACAGAGCCGCACACTTAGCGGCATAGACCACGGAGACTACGATGACCAATTTGATTTACTTAGCTTATGGAAGCAATCTTGATATGGGGCAAATGCAATACAGATGCCCTTATGCCAAGCCACATGGTTTCAAAATGTTGCCTGATTACCGCCTAGTGTTCAGAGGTGTAGCAGATATAATACCAGCCAAAGGATTTGTTTGCCCTGTAGGGTTATGGAAAATCACAGATGCGTGTGAGAAAGCCCTAGACCGCTATGAGGGATTCCCGACACTTTACCGAAAGGAATACTTTGAGAACACAAGGACAAAAGATACATACATGGCTTACGTTATGAACCAAGATGGCTTATCTATGCCACCTCAGCAATACTATGAGGGAATCAAACGTGGATATGGACACTTTGGAATTGATACAAAGTACCTGACTGAAGCGTTAGATTTCACACGACAGTATGATACTGCGGATGGGCATATACCAAAACGATACCGCTAAGAAAAAACAGCAGTCTCCGCATACTTCAATAGAGCGGGGATTGCTTTATCTGATGGTATGACTTCATGGGAATCTATAGATACCGCAATATTCCATAGACCGAATTTGTGCTTGTGAAAAACCTGATGAGGAGAGTGAGCATCAAGGACGTAATACGTTCCGCGCTTCAACTCCAATTCTTCTTTATCAAGACCCCTAACAAATATCCCATCATCAACCCTGACTTTCAGATGATGTGAATACCGAGGATACTTTGGGTCATAATGAAGCGGCGTTCCTTTTCGGACAGCTATCCAATGAGGGTCATCTGTCATGATTGTATTGCCATTGCTATCAACTGACCGCCCCCATGTCTGTAGCTTGAACCCATCTGTTTTGAACACCTTTGATAAATCTTGTTCATTAGGGTAGATGATTGTTTTTGGCAAATCTAACTGTTGTGTTTCGACAACAGGGTTTGAGCGTTGACCTTCTTTTAGTTGGTAATCCCATTTCAAATCAGCCATTTTCTACCTCATCTGTAAATGTAAGACTCTGACGCTTGCTAGACCTTCTTGGGTCAATAATTGATTTTGCAACACGATGGTCAACAAGTGATGGAACGCTTATCCAATATTTCTCTTTCCTTGATTTTAGAAAATCGCAAACCATTTGGTCTGTTCCGTTTGGGTGTTCCTCTAAATTATTCACCGCCCATGATTCATAATACTCTCTCATAAACTTAGAATATTCTGACGGGGCGTAAAAGCATTGATTCATCAAGAAGGAATTATCCCATCGACTGCCCTCTGTTAAATCCTTTTTCCGCATGGAAAAGAATTGTATCAATGAATACCTTTGTTGCGATATGACCCTGTTTGCCTTTACATGAAAATTTTTAGTGATAACGATATCTTCTTCCATATGGATGCAGGGGTCATCACCAGCCATTTCCAGTGACCGCAGAAAAGTATCAAAGGCGCATTTTTTTTCATCAAAACACCACTCAGCTTGAGGCAAGTGTCTTTTCAAATAATCTATGAAATCTGCTCTCTCTCTGACGGCTTTGATAATAATCCTCATTTGACAACCCTCAGATTCGGCCTTGCCTTTATAGGATTGTTTGGGAAGCCGCCTTTTAGTATCCAATATTTGCACCCATCAAGATTGCCAGATTCAGTCATTACAATCTGTTTTTTGTAAATATCTTCATACGAGGAGACCACATCACCTAATATCGGATATGATAACCCATGAATGGTGAAGTTGATTCCGTACTCATCAAGCAATGTCTTGATTGAAAAATATGGTGGTCTATGTATTTCTTCGGTCATGTAATCTGGCTTATAGCCATCAGCATACATCACCGCCAAAAACTGCCCCCCGATTATATCAAGATTAGCGCATAATGAATTGACCCATGGCTCTAAGCCCATGTAATTAATTTGTCCGAAAACATACAAACCCAAGTCAAACTCACCATCACCGATGCTTTCAACGCCATCTGTTTTTTGGAATGAATAATCTGGATACTTGACCTTTGCTATATCAATCATCTTTTGAGATATATCAACGCCAAGATATTGATGCGCCTTAATCTGACCTACAGTAATCATATTGGCTGTCCCGCAACCAACATCTAGGATTTTTGTGTTGTTATCAAAATCAGGCATGAACTGAGCAATGATTTCTTCTTCTACAAAATGCAATGGCGTCTTGTAGAAAGAATCATAATTTTCAGCGATTCGGTTATATATGGTCTTGATTTTCATGTGACTAAATTACCCCATTTTGGGGTAAGCCGCAAGTGGGGGATGGTGAGGGGTGATGAGGTGTTCGGATGTAACCTCACCCCCTCATAAAGAAGAAAGGGGGGCGACCAAACCCCCCTCTCGAACCACGAAAACAACCAAAATGAACTTGGAAGCATCATCGACATAATATCACTTAATCATGGTCTGTCCAGTAATTTTGCACTTGCTGATACTGAACCTCCTCGTAAACATGGCGAGTCAGGTTATACTTAAAGAAACACTCCCCTATATTACCGTATAAGCCTTGTTCCCTTATCTTGCGGGTAATAACCCTCGTTTCATCCGTCTCAAAATCTCGGTGTATTACAACCCCAACATCCGCCATATTATTCCAATGGGCAGACCCACTAACATCATACAGGCTTGGCGGCGGTATTATGCCCTCTTGGTTACGCATCATTTTGGCTGGGTGCGCTACCATCCACATTGCAACCTCATGAGTCCTACAAAATTGCTTGCACTTACTTATAAGGTCACGAATATGCTCGTCCTCGCGTTTATTGCCCTCTCTAGTGGCATCTATCTCATTATATGGGTCAATTATAATACCTTTGACACCATGCCGCATACAGGCGGCTCTGGCCTTGTTTAACAGCCAATCTATGGTAGGAACGGTATCCTCACATTCGATGAAATGGAACTTGTCATCTAAGAATACCATTGCGTCCACCAACTCCTCTTGGCTCATCCGCGCATTGGGTCCGATATCAAATGGCTTGCGAACAACCTTCTCTGATAACCGCCTTATATGGTTTGCGGTGCTATGCTCTGGTGAGAATATAGCAAATTTCCAATTATGCTGTTGCGCCATATTTACAGCGAGTTGGTCAATAAAGTTTGATTTGCCATGATTAGGTACACCAGTGACAACTGCAAATGTGGATGGCATCACCTTGTAAATGTTGTCTAGGTTTTTGAACCCTGTAGACAATGCTTTCTGCACATTGCCATTATAAATATTCAAAACCTCTTTCTCATAATCCCTGATAGTGTATAATCCATCTATAGGGTGTGGGGCGGCACGTTCAATAATCTCCCTTAAGACCTCGGCTCCATGCCCTACCAAACATTCATTCGCATCCTTGCAATCAATGTCGTACATATTTGGGTACTCAATAGTCCAACAACGGTCTTTGCCGAACCTATGTATCAATTCTAATTTTAGTGCTTGCCCCGCCTCATCGGCATCAACGGCTACAATAACCTTCTCTGCATCAAGCAACCAATCACAATTCTGCAAGGCTTGAAATCGTTTATCATCTTCATCAAACTTGGCTGTCTTTGGTGCGCCATCTGGCAAAGAGACAACATTTGGAAATCCAGCTTCATAAACTGAAAGCACATCCATCTCACCTTCGACGAATATTACTTCCTTCTTGCCTGTTACATCCCAATGGCATTTGACCCTGTCCATATTGAACAGCGTCCTCTCTGCCCCTCCTTCTTGCCTAAACTGCTTATCTTTGCTTCGGTATTTTATATTAACTAACTCACCGCCCTTGTAATATGGGAACGCATAACAGGCTTGTTCACCATCCCCAAACCATGCGCTTGTTCTGGAAATGTTAAATGCCTCTACTGTTTTTTTACTGATGCCGCGCAGTTTGAACCATTCAAACATTGGCTCACTCTCTGTATCTGCGTTTTGCGGTGGGGCTGGCCTTTTGTATTCCTTGCGCTTGGGCATAGGCATATCGCGCCTGTAATTGCTACCCGCAACCGCACCTGTCCATTCGCAATGGTGGCACTTCCAGACCGCGCCGCCATCACCTTCTATCGTTACCGAAAGGCATTGGTCTTTTTTGTTGCGTCTTGTGTGTGAGCATTGTGGGCAAGTGGTCTTGTGGTCTCCCGCGTTCATGTTGCGGAGATGTATCCCTTGTTCATTTAGCTTTTCCATTTGTTCATCCTGCAAGTTGGTTTCTATTCGTGGTCATTTCTCTAGTATCTTCTACAGTCTCCCAACGTCTTTGGTTAAGCCAAGTGGTCGCGTGGGGAATGTATTTCTTATCTTTACCATGTTGTGCTTGCTTATATCTACAAGTAGCCAAAAATAAATCGCGCACCCCAATATCTCTATCGGTTACACGTTTCCATATTTCAAATGCTTTGGCCTTTGAGCCATCATTGCGGGGATATGCGTTCCACCATTCCAAAAAATCAGGGGCATATTTGTCACCCCTCTTTGTATTATTAGGTTGTATATCTCTAATAGTATTGGGGGGCATATTTGTCACCCCCACCCCCTCAATATTGTCACCCCTACCCAATGTGATTGTATAGGTGTTGCTGGTCTGCTTCCCATCATTTCCATATCTAAATTGCACTGTGACCATACCATCTGACACAAGGCTTTTTATCGCCCTCTGTATAGTACGCTCATCACAGCCGCATAACTCTGATAACTTTTTGTATGAAGGGTAGCTTTGGAAATTTTCATCCGCATAATTGGCAATCATGATGAGAACCAATTTGGCGGTCGGTGTTTGGCACTTTGCTTTTGCCGCAAGTGCTATTGCATCCCAACTCATTTTATCTCCTTTGGTCTTTCGTGGTATCTCACCATAAACAGAACAAAATTTTTCTGCAATTATTTTTTATTTAGGTGTTGACAATAGGAAACAAAACCCTGATATTCATATTGTAAGAAACAAACCACGGAGACCAAAATGGTAACAGCGACAAACAAATTAGAAGCGTTATTGAAAAAGGGTGATTTCACTAAAGCCCTTTCCCTTGCCGCCAAGTTTCCCAAACTCGGTGAACACAAAGAGCAAATAAGATTGGGGCATGAAGCAAACCAACACCCCAGCTTTTACAAGCAGATTGGCAAAAACCCAGACCAGTTGGTAGCTGATGGGATTGCCGCACTTAAAGAAAGATACAGCTACCTCATTAAGTAAACCACGGAGACCAAAATGGACTTACAAATTTTATCAGACTTACACAAAGAAGCGCGAGGATTCCGCCCATGTGTTGAATATACAACTTGGTTTGCTGGTCTACCCTTAGACCAACAGGCAAAAGAATGGGACAAACTCACAGAAGAACTGAAGCAAGCTGAAATTGACCGAGGCATACAAGAAGCAATCAGCCCTCAGAATGGGGGCAACAATGGCTAAAAAGAAAGGACGCAGTGGGCAACATGGAACTCGGATGAGTTTAAACCAGTATCACAAAAAGAATGCCCAAGAACGCTCAAAGCATATAGCAAAAGGCGTACCACTTGATACCAACCACCATGACCTCTACCACCATGACCCCTTAGTTGATGGTGGCGAGCAAACTAAATCACAATTTATCACGCCCAAGTCTTCGCCTAACATTACAATGCCTGATGATGAGCTGGCTTTGGCAAATACATTCCTTGCGGCACTGGCTAACCCAGAACGTGGCATCCACCAGTACAAGCGCGGACGCAATACTGAAAGCAACCGTCGTCTATTACAGCGTACTATGATTGATGCACAGCGTTTTGTTTTGGATGATAAACTGGTTGAGCATTGCGCTTTTGCAAGCATGGAGCATCCACAGCGTTTGATGCAGATGGCTCAACGTGCCATCCCACCGTTTGAAACCATGTGGATTGAATGGAATGAATATCACCGTGTTGCGATGCTTGGTAAGGCATACAAGCAACGATTCCCTGAACGTTTCATAGATGATGAAATAGATGCCCCACGGCATCTTGGGTATTTGATACAGCGATTCAATGGACACTTCCTCTTTACCGCTGTTGTTGAATTTCCATGTCCTGATACTGGTCAAATGAAATGCTGGCCTAATGGAACTAGCTTTT
>NTLX01000010.1_pt1 | contig 39744 bp, 47 predicted proteins | sample 1251771 | NCBI WGS metagenome assembly NTLX01 (sample SAMN07250028, study PRJNA358725) | marine metagenome | isolation source: viruses from ocean water | place: Pacific Ocean: North Pacific Subtropical Gyre | collected 2015
ACACTTCCTAAGAAAGCAACATTAGGAATTACAACTACTACAACTGCAGGACTTATAGGAACTGTATTTACAGTCGGTAGAACAATTGGAGATGCTTCTGCAACTTACAGATCTGCCATAATCGAATCTACTGGAGGACCTGTAGAAGGTATTGGAGCTGATGGAATACTTGGTATCAATTCATTTGGTACAAATTATGGTACACCTAATAGTGTTGTAAACACTTACTCTATAACAGGAAAAGGTGCAGGTTTGACACTTCATTCTGTGACAGTTGGTACAGGTGCATCACCAATCACAGGTGCTGCTGTATCTGCAACTGGTTCTGGATATCAAGTAGGAGATCTTGTTGGTATCGTAACTGCTGATATGAGTGGTTCTGGTTCTGGAGTTAGACTGGGTATCGCTTCTCTTGGTGGATTAGATACTTTATTCCTTACAAATATTCAAGCAGAAGAATTTACTGTAGGAAATAGTATAACATACAATCATAGTGCAGGAACTGTAATTGATTCAACTCTAGATGTAGTAACATATGATGCTACAGGTAGTATGTTTACAGGTGAATATGCTAAGGTTGATTGTTTTAATCATGGCATGTATGGTTCTGGTAACAAAGTTGTTATCGCAGGTGCAACCCCTGACACTCTACCAACTGTCACATCTACCATAGTTAATTCTACTACGAGTGCTATTGCGATTGGTGACAGTACAGGATTTGATGTGTTTGAGGGAGTGCAGGTTAGTGCAGCAAATACAGGATATGCTATAATAAACAGTGAAGTTATTTCTTACACTTCTGTTGGAATAAACACCTTAAGTGGAATTGTTAGAGGAATAGACAATACTCAAGCAATCAACCATGCTCAAGGTTCTACCATACAAAAGTATGAGATATCTGGTGTTGCGTTAAACAAAATTAACAAGACACATGATGTACAGGCACTAGAGAGAAACATGGATAGTTTCTTAATCAAGATTGATCGAGAAGGTAGATCTGTTGACATCTCTGGTATATCTCAACCACAATTATCATTTAACAGTGATGCATTTGTTGGAGGAGAGCATGTTCATTCAACCAGAAATATCATGTTTGATACTATAACACCTCTAATGGATGTGTTGACACCTACTGCTATTGATGAAGTAAACATGGTTATGAGAACTGTTTCTGGTACAAGTGTAGATGGTACTGAAGTCTCTTTCTCTGATCAAGGATTTGAGGAAGTTATTATTAACAAAGAAACTAAACTACCAAATACAAGAATCATTGCATCTGAAGTTAATGAAAACAACAGATTGACAAACATGTTTAGGAACAAATCAATCACTGCTAGAATGTTTATATCTAACGGTGGTAATGAGTTTAGTTCTCCAATGGTTTGTTTAGACACAGCTGCGTTTACCTTTACATCAAATAGAATTAACAAACCTATTGAAGATGACAACTACGCACATGATTCTAGAGTCAATCGTTTAACAGGAGATCCACACACCTCATACTATCAGTCTAAGGTGGTATCAATTAAGAATCCTGCAACATCATTGAAAGTTATAGTTGATGCTTACAGACCTCAAGACTCAGACTTTAGGGTATTGTATAGTTTGATTAGACCTGATGTTAGTGAAGAAGATCAAAAGTTTGTTCTCTTTCCAGGTTACAAAAACAATATTGATACTACAGGAGATGGTTTTGGAGACACTGCTATTGATCCTAATGAGAATGATGGTCGTGCAGATAAGTTTATCGCATCATCAGATAAATTTGTTGAGTATCAGTTCACTGTTAATGAAGTAGAACCCTTTACAGGATTCGTAATCAAGATAGTAATGAACGGTACAGATACTGCAAGAGTTCCTATCATCAAAAACATCAGAGCATTAGCATTAGCATGATTCCCGTAGAAGGACACGATCATCTTTACCGTGATGAAAAAACTGGAGCTATCATCAATCAAGATGTCTCCAGTTATCAAACTTATTTACAAATGAAAAAGAAAAAGAAAAAAGATCGTGCAGAAATTGATGAAATGAAAAATGACATCAGTGAAATGAAAAAAATGATCGAGTTATTAGTAAGAAAAACAATTGTTGATAAATTATGAGAGATCCTAAACAAGAATTTCTAAGATTTCATTATGGGGATGATGCTGTACAGACTAATTTTAGTGATCTAAATGACTTGGAAATCATAAGAAATGATATAGATCGCATAGATAAAAACTTGTCAGAATTAAAATCTATGTTAACGGAGCTAGTAATAGAGGTAAGGAAGCTAAATACCTTATAGGAAATAGTCGGCATAAAAGATGGCAGTATATGTCTCTAACCTGCAGATTGAATCGGGCTGTGATTTTGAGCATTTATTTGCTCTTGGTGATAATGATAATCAAACAGTCTTAAATCTAGCAGGATTCACAGCATCATCACATTTGCGTAAGTGGGCAGGTGCAACAAATTATGTTGCCTTTGCATCGACTGTATCTAGTCCATTAGAGGGTGAAATAAAAATCTCTATGGCAAGCACTATAACAACCGACATAAAACCTGGTCGTTATCTGTATGATGTTGTCTTGAATGATGGTACGCAAAAGGTAAAAGTCGTTGAAGGAATGGTCACTGTACGAGCAGGGGTAACAAGGTAATGCCATCATTAAGAGTTGGTACTGGCAGCCAAGTAAAGGTAATTGCTAGTGGAGCATTAGGAGGCGGTGGAGGAGGTAAACTAGTTTTACTCTCTGATGTAAACGCTAATAATCTAGGTAACGGTAGTTTCCTAGTTTATGATTCAGCGTCTGCCAAATTTGTAGCACAAACAAATCTACCATCTGTAACTATTGATGGAGGGGAATACTAATGTCTGCAACTATCCTGATAAAAAGAACGCAGGGAACATCGCCACCAACCGCAGCACCCGTTGGAACTGGTGTCTCCTTTGGTGAATTAATCTATACATACGATGTTGCCAATGTAGGTGCAGGTAAATCATATAAGAAATTATACATTGGTGATCCAAGTGGTAACACTGAAGCACCAATACCGATTGGTGGTGAATATTATACACAGGTAATAGCAGATAATCCTGCAGATTTTGGTAAACCAGTCGCTAACAAAGCAGTTATTCTTAACTCTGATGCTAAGGTATCAAGTTGGACTGTTGCGACGGATTTATTAGTTGGAGCAGCAGCAACTGTTTCTGGAGATTTAAGTGTTTCTGGTGACTTAAATGTTACTGGAGATTTAGTATATGATGAAGTAACTGGTAGAAATATTAATATCACAGGTGTTGCTACTATTGCTACACTTGGAATAACAAGTTCATTAGAAGTTGAAGTTTCTACATCAGGTGTTGGTGTTGTTACTGCATTATCAGGTGTTGGTGGTACATTCTTAGATTGGAACGCTACATCAGCACAGTTTGAACAAGTCAATGTAAGTCATGCTACTACAGTTAAAAACTTAACAGTTACTGGCATATCTACAATTGAGAACAACTATGACTTTAGAACTCAGTTAATTAGAATTGGTAGAGAAGCAGGTGTACTAGAGACAGATGGTAACGATCGTCAAGGGTTCTTTATTGGTAACTTTGCAGGATCAGAAGCAGGTATAACAACTCTTACAAAAAGAAATATTGCTATTGGACATAGTGCTTTCCAAAAAGGTGGTAAGACACAAGCAGAATCAAACTTATTTGTAGGTAACTTTGCAGGACAAGGAGCAGAAGGTTCATATAATATCTTCTTAGGAGACAAAGCAGGTCAAGACTTAGGATCTCAAACAATTATTGAATATGGTGAGACAGGTGAGGCTACAACTATTCAATTCTCAAATGGTAGCACTTTACCAAATGATCCTTACAATTATAGAGCATATGGTAGTATAGCAGCTGCAAGTATAACCGACATATCTGGTGGTATGTTTGCTATTGCAGTTGAAGCTCTTAGTGACTTAAGTATTGTTAACACTGCTGTTAGTGGCAACTTGACATTTACTATTGGTGGTGCAAGTAATGGACACTTAGATAAAACTAAAGCAGGACCTTTTACGGTTAAAGGAACTGATGACTTTGCATTACTTACAGATATTAATGATGCTATTTACTTATCAAGTGGTAGTATAGGATTAAGTGGAACTTATGGATTCTTAATCGTAAATGCAGGTATTACAACTACAAGTGGAAAAGAAAATCATTTACAGAATATTGGTTTAGGTCGTGAGGCATTATGGGGAGCAGGTATATCAACTGATCAAAGTAATAACATTGCTATTGGTGCTTACTCACTATACAATGTCTTAGGTAATGATAACATTGCCATAGGACAATCTGCAGGTAAGTATAACACTGGTAGTGGTAATGTAATTATTGGTTTAAATCAAGATGTTGCACAAACAACAGAAGATACTCAATTAATAATTGGTTCTGGAGATACAAAATGGATCTCAGGTAATAATGTTGGTTGGGTTGGTATAGGAACTACTACACCTGACGCTTTACTCGCAGTAAATGGTGATGTTAGTGTATCAGGAGTTGCTACAATTCCTCAAATTGATGTCAATGATCTTGGTGTAGAAGCAGCGTATGTTACTGCAGGTATTGTTACTTCTTTGGTTGGTACTTACGCAACTATAACAACTTTAGATGTAGAAACATTAGATGCTCAAAATATAAACATTACTGGAGTTGCTGTTACCGACATAGTTGGTACTGCTGCAACCATATCAGTATTTGATACTGAAACTGCAGATCTTAGAGATGTTAAAATTACAGCAGGTATCATTACAGATATTGTTGGTACTGCTGCTACAATCACAACTCTTGATGTTGTAGAAGGAGATATTGTAAATGCTAAAATTACAGCAGGTATCATTACAGATATCGTTGGTACTGCAGCAACAATTACAACAGTTGATTTCAATACTGCTGATATTGTAACTGCCACAATAGGTTCTGGTATTGTTACAACTTTGGATGCATCTTCTGATGTAACCATTGGTGGTGGACTCACCGTAACTCAGTTTGTTGACTTAAACAATAGTCTAGATGTAGAAAAAGATTTCAGAGTTGGTGGTGCATCAACATTCGTTGGTAATGTAACATTCAAAGGTGGCACAATTGGTCTTGGTGATTCTATATCAGATAATATTGTATTCAATGCTGATATTGATTCAAGTTTCATTCCTGATGATGACGATACCTATAACATTGGTAGTCCTAGTCAACAATGGAAAGATATCTACATTAACGGTGTTGCTTACATTGATGATTTAAGTGTTGATTCACAAGTTGGTACATATGCAACGATTGGAACTCTTGATGTAGAAACATTAGATGCTAAAGATGTCAATATTACAGGATTAGCAGTCACCGATATTGTTGGTACTGCTGCTACGATAACAACGATTTCTGCAACAGAAGGAGATATCGTAAATGCTAAAATTACTGCAGGTGTAGTAACATCATTAGTTGGTACTTTTGCTACTATCACAACTCTTGATGTAGAAACTCTTGATGCATCAAGTATAAACATTACTGGAGTTGCAGTAACAGACATTGTTGGTACTGCTGCAACAATCACTACTTTAGATGTAAGTAATGGTGATATTCTTAATGCTAAGATAACAGCAGGTGTTGTCACATCATTAGTGGGCACTTATGCAACTGTCTCAACAGTTGACATTGAAACATTAGATGCTAAAGATGTTAATATTACAGGATTAGCAGTTACAGATATTGTTGGCACTGCAGCAACAATCACTACGATTGATGTTCTAGAAGGTGACATAGTTAATGCTAAAATTACTGCAGGTGTAGTAACATCTCTAGTAGGAACTTATGCAACTGTCTCAACAGTTGACATTGAAACATTAGATGCTAAGAATACAAATATTACAGGATTGGCAGTCACTGATATAGTTGGTACTGCTGCATCAATTACCACGATTGATGTTACAGATTTAGATGCTTTAACTGCTAAAATTAATGCAGGGTATATAACTTCTCTATATGACTCTACAGGAGTCGTTGGTGTTAATACTCAACATATGTTGAGCACTAATGCTGCAGGAGAAATTGTATGGAAAGAACCTGCTCAGATTGGTATTGCAACAATCAATGCTAAGTTAGATACATGGTTTGTATCTACAAATGGTGTTGATGACGGTGAACCTTCTCGTGGTAGAACAGCAGAAAGACCATTCAGAACAATTGCATATGCTCTATCACAAATTACAAGTATTGGTGTTAATGATGTTCTAAGCATTGCTGCAGGTGTTTACCAAGAAACATTCCCACTTACTGTCCCAGCTGGTTTAACAATTAAGGGTGCAGGTCTTCGTGCTACTAAAATTATTCCTACTAATGCTACTAAGCAAAAAGATGCTTTCTTACTTAATGACAGATCTGTTATTGAGGATGTTACCATTGCTGATATGTTCTTCAATACATCAGCAAATGAGGGATATGCGTTCAAGTATGCACCAGGTATTGCACTTACTAGCAGATCACCTTATGTACAGAGAGTAACCGTATTCAACAAAGGTAGTAATGTTACTGCGTCTGATCCATATGGTTATGCTTCTGCTGATTCTAATCCATCATCATATATTTCTGGTGGTGGTGCATACTTAGATGGTTCTGAGGTAGCATCAGGATCGCTTGAGGCAGCGATGCTGTTCAACGAGGTTACATTTATTGTACCTAACAGTAAAGGTGTTGTATTAACCAACGGTTCTCGTTGTGAATATATCAATTGCTTTAGTTACTTTGCTTCAGAGGCAATCAAAGGTGTATCTGGATCTCTTGGTATTCACTCTGCAGGTCAGACTAGATTAAGATTGACAGGTATCACAACTGTTGGTGTTGGTAATACAATTACTCTGTTTGATACTGATGGAACTACTGAATTAGGTTCTGCTGTTGTTGCATCTTATGATGGAACTTACTTAGGTGTAACTGGTAAGCAACTTGGATTTGAAGTTCTTAATGCTAGGACAGCTAAGACAGTAACATTCAATGATGATGCTCAGTTAGATACTACTGTTAAGAAGTTTGGTACTGCAGCACTTAAGTTAGATGGTAGTAACGATTCTATCAGTGTTCCTTCTAGTGGTGATCTTGGATTTGGTACTAATACAGACTTCACAATTGAGTTCTGGGCATATGCTAATACAACTGGTCTTTCTAGTGCAACTCTATTTGACTTAAGAGACAATGGTACTGATGCTGAGGGTCTAAGTCTTGCATTCCGTGCTGCAGGTGAAGTTGATCTAAGAGTCGGTACAACTACTGCTATTACTGGATCTGGTGCAGGTATTGCTACTGGAGTCTGGAAACATTATGCAGTTGCAAGAGAGGGCACAGACACAAGATTGTTCGTTGATGGTACACAAAGAGGTATTAAGTTCTCTGATACTACCGATTATGGTTCATCTAAGGGCATTGTATTTGGTGCAGATTTTGATGGAGCAAGCAATAATGTAACAGGTTGGATTGATGAAGTAAGAATTGAAAAAGGTGTTGCTAAGTATACAGCAAACTTTACTGCTCCTACTTCTGCTCCAACAGGAGATAAAGATACAAAACTACTTCTACACTTTGATGGTACTAGTGGTATCAAGACTACTAGTGACGATGTAATTCGTAATCAGGATGTTCGTATCACACAAGCAGGTGGTGGAATTGGAACTGCTACTAAGGTAATTCTAGCAGATTACAGTCAGTTTGGTGCTGACATGCGTTCTGTTAGTTGTGCAGTTGAGTACGGTCAGAAAGGTATTGTTGCTGATGGTGATGGTGTTACATTGCGTCTTTTTGCAATCAACTTTAATATGGTTGGTGCAGGTGGAGACATCACTAATGATCCTAACCTAGCAATACAAGCAAACGAAGTTACTGAGGTAAACAATGGTGATGTATCTTATGTAAGTATTGACCAGAAAGGAGACTTTAGAGTTGGTGAAGCATTCTTTGTTGATCAAGAAAATGGTACAGTATCATTCTCACAACAAGTAACAAGTCTACAGGCACTATCTAATCTAACAATTACTGATGGTTCAAATAGCAGTCAGATTACACCTAACAGTGGTACATTTGGTAACATCCAGATAGCAGGAAATAATATAGAATCTACTTCTGGAGATATTAACATTGACCCAGCTGGTTCTGGAGATATTAATATTACTGGTGATGTAAACATCTTAGGTATCTTAACTGCTACAGTTATTCAGTTAGATGCGTTCCAGAAGAATGATACTTCTATCGCTCTAGATGATTCTGGTAGTGATGGTACTATCAGATTTAATACTGATAATGTTGAAGGTATGCGTCTTGATGCCAATCAGAAAGTTGGTATTGCAACTGCCGCACCTAGAGATAGATTAGATGTTCTAGACACTGCTAGATTTGAAAGGATTAATGCCACTGGTGTTGTAACCTTTAGTGATATTGCTGATGTTAATAATATTGATATTGTTGATGCTAAAATCACTGCAGGTTTATCAACTGATTTTGCAATAACAAATGCTAAGATTCAATCTGGTATCATCACTGATATCGTTGGTACTGCAGCAACAATCACAACGATTGATGTAAATGCACTTGATGCTGTTGACGCTAAAATCAATACAGGAATCGTTACTAACTTTACAGTTGGACAAACAATAGGTAATGGTTCATTAACAATCAACTCTCCTGTTGGTCTTAACAGTCATACAGATATACCTGACAATGTTGAAGTAAGAATTGGTGACAATACAGACTTCAAGATCTATCATCAAGATACTGATGCATTTAATAACAGAGGACATGTTATTTTACAGCATGCTAATGGTAATACAACTTATGGTAGAGTCCAAGTAAGAAGTGATTACTTCAGTGTTCAAACTGCTGCAGGTAATAGCGACTTCTTGATGACAGATGATAAGACTCTTAAATTGATGTATGCAGATACTAATGCATCTGGAGTCGGTGATAGAGTAATTATTAGAGCATCTGGTACAGAGTTACTTGGTATTACATCATTCATAGACAATGGTGTTTACAAAGGAGAAGTTTCAATCGGAACTTCTATTACAGCAACAGCAGGTGTTGTAACTGCAAATGCTGTAGATCTTGCTGATGCAGATATTCTTGATGCAAAAATTACTGCAGGTTTAGCAACTGATTTTGCAATAACAAATCTAAAATCACAATCTGGTATCATAACTGATTTGAATGTCGCATCTGACATTAGAGTTGGTGGTGCTATGACTGTTACTGGTATAGCAACATTCTCACAAGATGTATTTGTTGCAGGTAACTTAAATGTTACTGGTGATGTTGTATATGATGAGATAGATGGTAGAAATATAAACATCTCTGGAATATCTACTCTAAATAATTTGATCGTAACTGGGATCAGTACAATATCTGATCTTCTGATTGGTGCAGGTAGTTCTACTACTAAGATAACAACTAATAGTGGTGAATTAGTATTAGATTCTACAGCAGGTCAAGTTACAATTCAAGACAATGTTCATGTCGTTGGATATGCCACATTCAAGAATGGTTTATATTATCGTTCTGATCAGGGTGGTAGCACTGGTATAGGATATAGCGGTCCTAACGGTATGGCATACTTTGAGGATGATGGTAGATTAGTTAGTTCTGCAAGCACTGTAGGATTCTTAACTACTTCTAACTATGTGATGACTACAAATGCTTCTGGAGTTCCACAGTGGACAAATAGCATTGATGGAGGAACATTCTAATGGCAAAACCTAGTAGCAGAGTTACATTACAAGATTATGTTTTTAGACAACTTGGTGCTCCTGTATTGGAGATCAATGTTGCTGATGAGCAGTTTGATGATTTATTAGATGACTCTCTACAATATTTTTATGAGAGACATTTTGATGGTGTAGAAAAAGTATTTCTAAAATATCAATTAACTACAGAAGATATTGAAAGAGGTAGAGCAAGAGGTGGTGGATTTTCTACAGGAATTACAACTAGCACAACAACCTCTGGAGATTTTGAAGAGAACTCAAATTACTTGACAGTTCCTGACTCAGTAATAGGTATAGAAAAAGTTCATCAGTTTGACAGTAGTGGACTTAGTAACGGTATGTTTAATTTAAAATATCAACTATTCTTAAATGATATTGCATTTAATTTAGGATACGATGGTCTTTTAAATTACTCTATGACAAAGACATATCTAGAAGATATTAACTTCTTGTTGACAACATCAACAATGGTTAGATTTAATAAAAGAAATAATAAATTATACTTAGATATTGATTGGGCAGCAGCAACATTAAATCATTATGTTTTGATAGAGTGTTACAGAATTATGGATCCTTCTAATTATGCTGCAGTATATAACGACTCATTCTTAAAAAGATATGTTGTCGCAAAAACTAAAAAACAGTGGGGACAAAACCTCATAAAATACCAAGGAGTAAAATTACCTGGTGGAACTGAATTAAACGGTAGACAAATTTATGAAGATGGTGACTTAGAGTTAAGAGAACTCGAAGCAAATATGCTATCTACTTATGAAGTTCCTGTACTTGACATGATTGGATAATGCCTGTATCACCTTTTTTCCAACACGGTTCACCCGAAGAACAGAGATTGGTTCAGTCTCTGGTAGATGAACATTTAAAAATGTTTGGAATTGATGTGTATTATATTCCTAGAAAACAAATAGCTACTGATGATATTTTAGGTGAGGTTCAGTCATCTAAATTTAATGATAATTATTTGATGGAAGCATATCTAAACAACTACGAAGGATATGCAAAAGGTAGTGATATAATGACTAAGTTTGGTATAAATTTACAGAACGAAATTACACTAACAATATCTAGAGAAAGGTTTGAAGATTTTATAGCACCATTCCAATTTAATTCTACTAACTTACAAGGTGATCAAGATGGTGATATATTGTTTGGAACTAGACCTAAAGAAGGAGATCTTATATTCTTCCCATTAGGAGAAAGATTATTTGAGATTAAACATGTAGAATTTGAGATGCCTTTCTTTCAGTTAGGTAAAAATTATACTTACGAATTACAATGTGAACTCTTCCAGTTACAAGACGAAATTATCGACACCAATATTGCTCAAATTGATAGTAGGTTAAGTGAAGAAGGAAACATTACAACGGTTGTTCTTGCAGGTATTGGTTCTACAGCACAAATAGCTGTAGATACATTTGCACCGTCAGGAGCATTACAGAAAATTACATTAAATGATGATGGATCTGGATATACAACTCCACCAAGTATTAGTGTAAGTCCATCACCTGCAGGTGTATCAGATGCTATGGGTCAGGCAGTTGCTATTACAACTCAAAAAGGTTTACTCAATGCAATAGATTTTGTTGCAATTACCAATCCTGGTTTTGCATATACTGAACCACCTACAATAGGATTTGGAACGCCAGGTGTGGGTGCTGCTGCAACTGCTACATTGACTAACTCAGGTATTGGATCTATTAGAATTTCTCAACCAGGTTCTAATTATGTTTCTGCACCTATTATAACTATACAACATCCATCAGATGTTGGAATTGGAACTACAGGAACTGTAGGTATTAAGACAGGTCAAGTACAAGCAACTGCTGTAGGAATAATAAAGAACTCAGTTCTTTCTAGCATATTCTTAACTAATGCAGGTTCTGGATATGAGGGCATTCCAACTGTTACAGTTAGTTCTCCTCTAAGTGTAGGAATAGGAACATATCATATAAATGAAAGAGTAGTTGGATCTGATTCTGGCACTGAAGCTTTCGTACAAAGTTGGAACGAAGTTACTAGAGAATTACAAATTACAATAAATACTGGTGATTTCAGAGCAGGAGAGTTTATAACTGGTACTGCGTCATCTGCAAGATACCAAGTTCTTTCATATACTGATGACTTGAGTGATCATGCTGCAGGATCTGAATACAACATGAATGAAGAATTTGAAACTGCTGCTGATGCACTTTTAGACTTCACTGAATCTAATCCCTTTGGAGATGTATAATGTTAGGTACTTATTTTTACCATGAAATTATAAGAAAAACAATTATCGGTTTCGGTACATTGTTTAATGATGTTCATATTAGACATGAAGATAGGAATGGAGGAACTCTTAGCGAAACTAAAGTCCCTTTAACTTACGGTCCTAAACAAAAGTTTTTAGCAAAATTAGAACAACAAGCAGAATTATCGAAAGCAGTTGCCATAACATTACCTAGAATGTCATTTGAGATGAATAACATGTCATATGATCCTAGCAGAAAATCAAGCATTACTAGAACATTCAAAGCAACTGATACTACAGATGCAACTAAAGCAAAGAAAGTATATCTTCCTGTTCCATATAACATAGGATTTGAACTAAATGTAATGACAAAATTAAATGATGATGCATTACAAATTGTAGAACAGATATTACCATTCTTCCAACCTGCATTTAATATTACAATAGACCTAGTAAATTCTATTGGAGAGAAAAGAGATATACCAGTTGTATTAGAAAATATTAATTTTAGTGATGAGTATGAAGCAGACTTTACAACTAGAAGAGTTTTGATGTATACTTTTAATTTTAATGCTAAAACTTATCTCTTCGGTCCTGTTGCAGATAGTACAGATGGACTAATCAAAAAAGTTCAAGTGGATTACTATTCTAATACTGAGACAGATACTGCTAAGAGAGAAATGAGATACAAAGTACAACCAGATCCTGTAGATGCAGGACCTGCAGATGACTTTGGATTTAGTGAGAGCACTGAGATGTTTAGTGATTCTAAGATTTACAGTCCAACTAGAAGGGAGGATGTCTAATGTCTAAACCAATTGATGATGCATTAAATACTACATCTGATAATCATGCTTATGTGCAAAAATTTAATAAGCATAAAGATGTTCCTGTAAAAAAAGATCATGGTGCTGAGATAGATAAAGACTACGAATACTCCAGAGCACAGTTGTATAACTTAATAGAAAAAGGGCAAGAAACTTTAGATGGTATAATGGATGTAGCAAATGAATCTGGATCTCCTAGAGCATTTGAAGTAGCAGGTCAGGTCTTGAAGTCAACTGCTGATATAGCAGACAAACTAATGGATCTTCAAAAAAAGGTAAAAGAAATTGACGAGACTAAAAACAACACTACAAATAATGTTACTAATAACGCTATTTTCACTGGCAGCACTGCCGAGTTGCAAAAGCTTATCAAGAAAGGATTCTTAGATACTAAATAAGGCTAGAATAAATTATAATTCATGTCAGAAGTAAAAAAGGAAGAAAAAAATATCCTTGCTAAAATCAAGGATAAAGTTCTTCCTGATGAAGATGAACGAGCTGCTATTATTAGTACCTTTGTGCGTCTAGGTGTTTTGGTATGGTCTGGTGGAATACTAACATTAAACTATGTTGCTATACCAGGTGTACCACAACAAAAGATAGATCCAACTTTTATAGCTTCGGTCTTTACAGGAGTTTTAGCTAGTTTTGGCATTCAAACGGCTAGTAAGAAAGGTGATGGAACTATGAAGATGCCACCTGGCGGTGGTAGCGGACCTAATGGTAATATATCTAAAGCAGATATGGAGAGGTTGATTGACAAAGCAACTCAAGCAGCACCCGTACAGACTATTAGATTAGAACAAGCACCATTGGTCATTAACCCCTCAACTCCAAAGAAAAGTTAATCATGCAAAAAATTATTAATGGAATCGCTATTTTCTCAGGTGCAGTAGCACTTGGAATAGTCGGTCTTGGTGGATATGTATTCATCAGAAAAGATGCTATAATAGATAGTGTCAAAGGTAAAATTATGGAATCAGTTATGCCTAGCATACCTGGTGTTGGTGGATTAGGTGGTTCATTACCTGATCTTGGTGGCGGGGTAGAAAAGTCAGTACCTCCTGCAGGTACAGGATTTGGCATTCCTAGTTTCTAAACTAACTTTTTATTATGTTTAAATATGATGCGGTTTCTCCTCCTGTATCAGGGTGGTTAGAAATTTCTTTGGAGCAAGAAATTATTGATTATCTCTGGAAGATTGAAAGAGAGTCAAGATTTCCTGGCACATCGGTAAAAAATACATTAGCAGGTAACATTACAGAAAGTAGAAGTCTGAAAGACACAGATGATTACTTTCTGAAGAATGTGTTACTTGATTGTGTAAGAAATTATAAAGAAGAGTTTCCATACACTATTAGGAAACCTGATACTATATCTGATGGTAACCTAACACTAAATGGGTTTTGGGTTAATTATCAGAAACAACATGAGTTTAATCCCATGCATGATCATGGTGGTGCATACTCGTTTGTTATATGGATGAAGATACCAACAAAGTCACAAGAACAACATAACTTGGGATTCTTGAGAGGTATGAAAAATGCTTGTGCTTCTAATTTTGAAATGACTTATCTTAATACTACAGGTGAGTTAAAACATTATCCTTATTTTATGGATCCTGATAAAGAGGGTAAAATGTTATTTTTCCCTGCAAGTATGAAGCATGCTGTACATCCGTTTTACGGTTGTCCCGAAGAAAGAATTTCTATATCTGGTAATCTGTACTATACATAGTCAAGTGGAATTATCCGATAAAATTAAAGAATCCATAGATCCTATAAAACAACATATAGAAGGTGATGGTGGGAGTGTAGAATTTATTGAGTTAACAGAGGACTTAATAGTAAGACTTAAAGTATCTGGATCTACTAAACCATGTTTTGATTGTCCAGACCCTATGAAATATTGTACTCCATGTATAATGGATACAAGACACCTACAAAGTGAAATAAAAAGACATCTTACAGAATCTTTTTCGGAATTGAATGGCATTGAATACGATTGACACAGTAACTGTCAAAAAAGAGTTACCAATTTTTACAGTAAATTTACCTGAGTTAAATGTATCTAAGGTAATAGAAGAGTATAAAAATTTATATCCAGAAGATTATAATAAACAATTACCAAATGCTCCCGTAAGATCTTCATGGAGAAGTAATATGTGGGCAATGGATTACCCTAAATTAAAATCATTTGTTTCTATAGTTATTAAATGTTGTGAAACTGTTGGTCGTGATTATTTTCACATGAGAGATGACACAAAGTTTGAATGTAACAATTTGTGGATGATGTGCTATAATAAAGGTGATTATGCAAAACCACATAATCATTTTCCAAATGATCTATCATGTGTGTATTATGCCAATGTAGATAAAGACTGTTCTCCTATAATCTTTGAGGGAGATGTAGAGATAAAACCAGTTAATAATTTATTAATAATTTTTCCATCTTTACTCACTCATGAAGTTCCATTAACAAACGGTCAGCGAACCGCCATATCAATGAATCTGAGGGCAAATTAAACAGATACATAATATTAATTAATTACTATTATTAGTTTATGTTATCTACCGCATATCGTCTACGGTTAGTAGACATCTGCAAATCAATTGCAGCAGGAACAGAAGTCAGTATTGACGACATGATATGGGCACAAAAATTGGCGAAAGCAAATACATCAGCAAGAGGTATGCTGCAGTCAGCAAGACGATTATCGTCAAGTGATGACGATTCTTTTCTTAAGTACTTGAACATAGGAGACTCCGATTCAAGGACACATAAAAGGGGTTTCACAGATGCAGGTGACATAGCAGATTGGTTTCGCAATGATAATAGATCAGATGATTGGAGACAAAGAGATTAAGCATAAATACTTATATGAAACAATTCAACACATGGGTCTTGGATACTACAATCTATATCCTAGACTTTCTCTACAGAGGTAGAGACTTCCAGAGATTTTGGGTTCTAGAGGTTATTGCTAGAGCACCATACTTCTCTTTCATATCTGTTCTACATTTTCGTGAGTCATTAGGACTTAGAGGAGCAGAACACATATACTTGATGAAAGAACATTTCTATCAAGCATTAAATGAAACTGAGCATCTTGAAGAGATGGAACTCAGAGAGGGTAACAAGTATTGGATAGACAGATTTTTTGCTAAACACTTAGTTCTCCTTTATTATTGGATTATGGTTGCATATTATTTTGCTAGTCCCTTAGATGCATATGATATTAACATGAAGATTGAAAAGCATGCTTATGAGACATATGTAAAATACTTGGCATATCATCCAGAGGATAAAAGGATAGCAGAAATAGCAGAGGACGAATTAAAACATGCACACGAATTGCATCATGCAATGTCAATGATCTAAATAATTATATGGCTGAACAAGACATATATCTTGGTAACCCGAACCTAAAAAAAGCAAATACACGAACTGAGTTCAGTGCAAAACAGGTTCAAGAGTTTATCAAGTGTAAAAAAGATCCAATATACTTTGCCAAAAATTATATCAAGATAGTTTCTCTTGATGAAGGTCTTGTGCATTTTAAAATGTGGGACTTCCAAGAGGAACTAATTAAAAATTTTCACGAGAATAGATTTAATATATGTAAAATGCCTAGACAAACTGGTAAGTCAACCACATGTGTTGCTTACCTGTTGCATTATATCGTTTTTAATGATAGTGTTAATGTAGGTATTCTGGCAAACAAAGCAGCAACTGCTAGGGAATTATTAGGTAGATTACAAACTGCCTATGAGAATTTACCTAAGTGGATGCAGCAAGGTATATTGTCATGGAATAAAGGATCAATGGAGTTAGAAAATGGATCTAAAATACTGGCAGCATCTACCTCTGCATCTGCAGTTAGAGGTATGTCTTTCAACATTATTTTTCTGGATGAGTTTGCCTTTGTTCCTAATCATATTGCTGAGGCATTCTTCAGCTCAGTATATCCTACTATCACTTCTGGTAAATCCACAAAAGTCATAATGGTTTCTACCCCATGTGGTATGAATCATTTCTATAGGTATTGGCATGATGCACAGAGGGGTAAGAATGAATACACTGCTACTGAGGTGCATTGGTCAGAAGTGCCAGGTAGAGATGAGGCATGGAAAGAACAAACTATAAAGAACACATCAGAACAACAGTTTAAAGTTGAGTTTGAGTGTGAGTTCTTAGGATCTGTTGACACCTTGATAAGTGTAACTAAACTTAGAAACCTTGTATTTGAAGATCCAATAGTCAATAATTATAAAGGAATGTTAGTATATGAACATCCTATCAAAGGTAATGATTATATTATTACTGTAGATACTGCTAGAGGAATTGATCATGACTCCTCAGCATTTATAGTATTTGATATAACGACATATCCATATAAGACTGTAGCAAGATATAAGAACTCAGAAATAAAACCTATGCTATTTCCTAATATAATACATGATACTGCTAGAGCATATAATGAAGCATATGTATTGGTAGAGATTAATGATATAGGAGAACAGGTAGCAAGTATTATGCAATATGATCTTGAGTATGAAAACATGTTGATGTGTGCTATGAGAGGTAGAAATGGTCAACAAGTAGGATCAGGATTCTCTGGTAGTAAAACACAGATGGGTGTTAGAATGACACAGGCAGTCAAAAAGTTAGGATGTTCTAACTTGAAAACTTTGATGGAAGATGATAAAATAGTAACAAATGATTATGATATCATTGCTGAACTTACCACCTTTGTTCAGAAGAAACAATCATGGGAGGCAGAAGATGGTTGCCATGATGACCTTGCTATGTGTCTTGTTATCTTTGCTTGGTTAGTAGCACAAGACTACTTCAAAGAGATGACAGATACAGATGTTCGTAAACGAATCTATGAAGAACAAAAGAACCAAATTGAACAGGATATGGCTCCCTTTGGTTTTATTTTGGATGGTGTGGATGACGATGACGAGTTTGTTGATGGTAACGGTGACAGGTGGATGAAGGCAGATGAATATGGTGATCGGTCATTCATGTGGGAATACAAATGATCTTAAACGAAAGCAATGTGACTAAATCTCTATCAGAAATCGCTCCTTATATTGAAGCAGATGGAGGATTTGTAGAATTTGTAGAGATAGAAGAGGGTACAAACTATGTCAAAGTTAGATTAGGTGGTGCTTGTACAAGTTGTGCTATGAGTGCGATGACACTTAAACAAGGTATTGAAAGTAAAATAATGCAAGATATTCCTGATTGTAATGGAGTTATTCAAGTGTTATGAAAGTTGTTATTGTTAGTGGTGGGTTTGATCCAATCCACAGTGGACACATTGCACATTTTAAAGCAGCAAAAGAATTAGGAGACATTCTTATAGTAGGTTGTAACTCTGATGAATGGTTAACTAGAAAGAAAGGTAAACCATTTATGCCTATAAATGAGAGAATGTGTATCATCAAAGAACTAAAAATGGTAGATAGTTGTGTATCATTCAATGATGATAACAATAGTTCTATTGATCTAATTAATAAAACACTTGAGTTATTTGATGATGTTTTGTTTGCTAATGGTGGAGATAGAACAAAAGATAACATTCCAGAGATAGATGCTTTTGATAAAGACCCTAGGGTTTCATTTGCGTTTGGTGTTGGAGGTGAAGATAAAAAGAACTCTAGTAGTTGGATCCTATCACAATGGACATAGAATCTCAGTTTAGTCATAGCGATTTATTACTGACAGAAAGAACATGTCGAATATGTAAAACAACAAAAAATTTAATAGAAGATTATTATATAACACATAAGAGTAGTTCACATCTTAGATCATCATATTCATATGAATGTAAGAAATGTACCATCGAAAGAATCAGAAAATCTAGACAAAAGAAGAAAGAGTTAGGAAGTGAACTATACCCTGACTGGTAGTGTTCATGTATTGTTTCCCCGATCAAAAGACCGCAAATAATAAATAATGATAGACAAAATTGGAATCTAAGGGGAAGAACAGATGCCACTAAATTTAGCATCTCCTGGTATTGTTGTAAGGGAAGTTGATCTAACCAATGGTAGAGTTGATGCGACATCAACACTAACAGGTGGATTAGCTGCTCCATTTGCAAAAGGACCTGTGGAGAGTCCTCAACTCATAGAGACAGAAGCAGATCTACTTGACACTTATGGACAACCTTATCCAAAAGATAGTCATTACGAATACTGGTTAGTTGCCTCTTCCTACCTAGCATACGGTGGGGTAATGAGAGTTGTTCGTGCTGACGACGAAGAATTAAAAAACGGTTTTATAGGAATCGCTAATAGCGTAAAGATAAAAAGTCCAGACGACTATACAAACTCAGGATATGCAGAGAACACTATAGCAGGTGTTACATATGCTGCTAAGAATCCTGGTTCATGGGCAAACGGAATTAAGGTATGTACCATTGATGGATTTGGAGATCAAGTTCTAACTGGTATTAAAACTACTGATGTATTAGGATATGGTTCTACAACTATTCCTATTGATCCAATAGACTTACAGGTTGGATACGCAGTTACACAGGTAGTTCCTGCTAACACAGTTATAGCAGGTGCAGGTTCAACTAGTGTACTTGATGGATACTTCAAGGGACAGATAGTTGATGTCGGTATGTCAGCAATCACAGTTAAACTAATTTCACATGTATCTGCAGGTGGAACAGAGACAGCAGTTGACTATCAACCAGGCGGTATTTACAACTTCACTGAGACAGGTAATCTTGGTATTCACACAGGAGAAGTTAGAAGATACGGTTCATGGAGAGGACTATCATCTGGAGTATACAGTGGTGTAACAACATACACTAGTGCAGCAGACTGGTTCGATCAGCAATCAATTACACTATCAAGTGGTGTTAGCATCAAGTGGAATCAAATCGCTGACAAACCTGGCACATCTGCTTACGCATCAGTTAGAAACTCTAGATTTGATGAAGTACATGTTGTTGTCTATGATGACAAAGGTACTATAACAGGTAACGCAGGTTCAGTATTAGAGAAATTTACAAATCTATCTAAAGCAAAAGACGCACTATTCTCAGCAGGTTCTTCATCATACTGGAGAAAGGTTATTGAGATTGGATCTAATAACATCTTTGCAGGAGGTGCACCTGCAGGAATCACAACAACTGGATTCTCAGAAGACGGTTGGGATGTATTCGGTGATGGTGGTTGGGATCAGGATACTGAAAACATTACATTCAGTTCTATCGGTAACTACAGTGCTGTAATGACAGGTGGTTTAAACTACAATGGAATCGGCACAATCACTGAGCAGAATGCTCTTAAGTTAGACATCGGTGCTTTATCTGAAGCATACGACTTCTTAAGAAACACAGATGAGTATGATGTAGACTTCTTACTCTTAGGTTCTGCTAACCACGGTAAGAATGAGACTCAAGCATTATCAAACAAACTAATTGAGATTGCTGAGTTTAGAAAAGATGCAGTTGCATTCTTATCTCCTTGGAGAGGATCATTCTTAAGTCCATCTGGATCAGGTGAGTCACTTCAGTTGAAACCAGATACAGTAACCGACAATATAGTTGCTTACTACTCACCAATCACATCAAGTTCTTATGCGGTTCTTGACAGTGGTTACAAGTACATGTATGACAGGTTTAACCAACAGTTCAGATATGTTCCTATGAACGGAGATATCGCAGGTACATGTGCAAGAAACGATATCAACCAGTTCCCTTGGTTCTCACCAGGCGGTACTGCCAGAGGTGCTATATTAAATGCTGTTAAACTAGCATTCACACCTAACAAGGTTCATAGAGATAAATTATACTCTAACAGAATCAACCCAATTATCACAGCACCTGGTGCAGGAATAGTTCTATTCGGTGATAAGACTGGACTAGGTAGAGCATCTGCATTCGATCGTATCAATGTTCGTAGATTGTTTATCTTTATAGAAAAGGCAATCGCAGCTGCAGCTAAGGACATACTATTTGAATTCAACGATGAGATCACAAGGATCAACTTCATCAATATCGTTGAACCATTCCTTCGTGATGTACAGTCCAAGCGTGGTATTCAAGACTTCATCGTCATCTGCGATGAGACAAATAATACTCCTGCTATCATAGATAGTAACGAGTTCGTTGCTGATGTTTACATCAAGCCAGCAAGATCAATTAACTTCATCGGTCTAACCTTCGTGGCAACACGAACAGGTGTTTCCTTTGACGAAGTTATTGGAAAAGTTTAATTAATCCACTTTAGGTAAAAGACCAATGGCAATCAATTCCCAAAACCCGCCAAAGACTTCGGATAGAACTATAGATAAGTTCAAGTCGAGGTTAACGGGTGGTATTGCAAGACCTAATCTGTTTGAGGTTGTTCTTGCTTTCCCAGATGGTGCTGTAGATGCATCAGTAGCAGACATAGATCCTAAGTCTAGGTTCCTTGTCAAAGCTGCTGCACTTCCTGCATCCAACATCGCTCCTATAACTGTACCTTTCAGAGGTAGACAGTTAAAAATTGCAGGTGACAGAACATTCGATGAATGGCAGATTACTGTAATTAACGATACAGACTTCGCAATCAGAGGTTCTTTCGAGAGATGGATGAACTCCATGTCTAAAGTATCTGATAACGCAGGTAATATCAACCCAGAAGATTATACTAAAGATGCATATGTCTATCAACTAGGTAGATCACCAGTCGATTCAGCATCACAATCATCAAGTGAGAATATGCCTATCCTTAGAACATATAAGTTCTATAGCGTATTCCCAACTCAGGTATCACAAATTGACCTTTCTTACGATTCTTCAGACGCAGTTGAAGAATTTACTGTAACCTTACAGGTTCAGTGGTGGGAAGCAGCAGGTCAAGGTGGCGATGTTGCTTGATTTATGGTATAATAAATAGAAAGGTATAAGAATATCTCTCTATAAGATGGCAAGGCTGTTTGGATTTAGTATTGAAGATAAAGACGACCTTCCAAAAGGTGTAGTTTCCCCCGTTCCTCAGACAGGTGAGGACGGGGTTGACTATTATATACAGTCTGGTTTTTCAAGTCAAGTAATAGATCTAGAAGGGATCTATAAAAATGAGCATCAAGCAATAAGAAAGTATCGTGAGATGGCATTGCATCCAGAAGTGGATAATGCTGTAGAAGATATTGTAAACGAAGCAATTGTATCAGATACAAATGATTCTCCTGTAGAGATTGATTTGGATAATCTAAATGCATCTGATGGAATTAAAGACAAGATTAGAGAAGAGTTTAAGCATATAAAAGATCTATTAGATTTTGATACCAAAGCACATGAGATTTTTAGGAATTGGTATGTTGATGGTAGAATATATTACAACAAAGTTATTGATATAAAAAATCCTGCAGATGGCATACAGGAATTAAGATATATTGACGCAATGAAAATGCGTTATGTTCGTAAAGAACAGAAGAAAGATGATAAAGGTGCACAGTTATTCAATACATCTAATGTACATGAATCTGAGAAAGTATATTTTCCAAAGATAGAAGAGTATTTCATGTATACTCCAGAACCACGCTATCCTACTAACATGGCAATGGGTGGTGCGGGTACTGCTATGAAAGGAGTTAAACTTGCAAAAGATTCTATTACATATTGTACATCTGGTTTAGTAGATAGAAACAAAGGAACTGTATTATCATACTTACAAAAAGCAATCAAGTCACTCAATCAACTTAGAATGATTGAAGATAGTCTTGTTATCTACAGATTATCAAGAGCACCTGAGAGAAGAATATTTTATATTGATGTTGGTAATCTACCTAAGATAAAGGCAGAACAATATTTGCGTGATGTCATGTCTCGTTATAGAAATAAATTAGTCTATGACTCAGGTTCTGGTGAAATAAGAGATGACAAAAAATATATGTCTATGTTAGAAGACTTCTGGTTACCTCGTAGAGAAGGTGGTAGAGGAACTGAGATTACTACATTACCTGGCGGACAAAACTTAGGTGAATTAGCAGACATAGAATACTTCCAGTCTAAGTTATACAGATCATTAGGAGTTCCTGAGTCAAGAATTGCGGGGTCTGGTGATGGATTTAATTTAGGTAGATCATCTGAGATCTTAAGAGATGAACTTAAGTTTAGTAAGTTTGTTGGTAGATTGCGTAAGCGTTTCAGTAAGATATTCTTAGATCTATTAAGATCACAATTATTATTAAAGAATATTGTTACCCCAGAAGACTGGGAGATTATGTCAGAGCATATCCAGTTTGACTTTATATACGACAATCACTTTGCAGAATTAAAAGATAAAGAATTAATGGAAGGTCGTTTAGGTTTACTTGGTATGGTAGAACCTTATGTTGGTAGATATTATTCTACAGAATATATTAGAAGAAATGTATTGCGTCAAAAGGACGCAGAAATTGTAGAAATAGATGAGCAAATTGAAGAAGAAATTGCTAACGGTGTAATACCAGATCCTAATCAACAAATGTTAGAATTTGAACAGGGTGCTATGGGAGATCCAATGGCAGAAATGGGTCAAGAAGAGGGTGCTCCTGCACCGCAACCACAGAATATGCCTAAAGAGAATGAAGGAGAGATATAAATAACTTTATCAGTATAAGATATTATGATGGAAGAACTCGTCAACATGATAGCAACAGATGCGTCTGCTGCGGATATTAGCGATCAAATCAAGGATATTCTCTACGCAAAATCTGCCGAGAGGATAGATGGTTTGCGACCATATGCTTCAAATGATCTTTTTGGTAACACAGAACCAGAGGCAGAAGCAGAAGCTGAGGTAGAAACTGAAGTTGAAGCACAACCAGAAGAGGAAGAAACTGATGTCTAACAGAATTCTGTTACTCGCAGATGAAGTAAATGTACCAACAACAGCAGGTACAGGTGTTAGTTTTACTCAAGCAACTTGTGTGCGTCTTTATAATAGTAACGCTGCTGACAGAGTAATCACAGTTCAAGAAACTAGAGGTGGTACTGGAGTGGGAACATTCACTCTTAGAACAGGAACCTCTGAGATTTTAGAAAAGCAACCTGCGTATACAGTGTTTGCTAGTGGTGCAGGAGTCAAAGGTGTTAAAGTAGGATTTACTGGATAACAAAATGAAACTTATCACAGAACAGATAGATGATGTAGAAGTTATCGTTGAAAATCGCAACGGTAAAAAATCTATGTTTATAGAAGGTATCTTCTTACAAGGAGATATTAAAAATCGCAATGGTCGTATGTATCCAATGGACACTCTACGCAGAGAAGTCACAAGATACAATGAAGCATTTGTGGAATCTGGTCGTGCGGTTGGTGAACTTGGTCACCCCGAAGGTCCTACAGTAAACCTCGATCGTGTCTCGCATAAAATAGTTTCACTTAGAGAAAGTGGATCTAACTATGTGGGTAAGGCAAAGATACTATCTACTCCTATGGGTAAGATAGCACAGAACCTTATAGACGAGGGAGTCAAACTTGGTGTATCATCTCGTGGTCTTGGCACACTAGCAACTAACAACGAAGGAGTTAAAATTGTTTCTGACGACTTTACTCTTGCTACTGCTGCTGATATCGTTGCTGATCCTTCTGCACCTGATGCTTTCGTTCAAGGTATAATGGAAGGAAAAGACTGGGTTTGGGATGGCGGTGTTGTTAGAGAACAACTTGCCAGAAAAACTTTTAAGCAAGTAAATACACTTGTAGATAACAAACAACTTGAAGAAAACAAGTTAGGACTGTTTCAACAGTTCTTATCGAATCTATAGATTTGATAAATAAATACAGATTAACTAAGATCTATTCGGAGAACATCGGAAATGGCCGCTAAGGAATTAAACGAAATGGACAATCCTGTAACAAGGGGTGCGAAAGCTGGCGATCCTATGAAGAAAGTTGACGACTCCACATCACCTGGAGCATCAGCATCTTATGAGGATCTCGGAGGACCTACACCTCAGAACTACAAGTCCACAGACAACTCTGCTGCACTAAAACCTGCATCAGTTAAAACGGTAAAAGATATCGTTAACAAAGGTGCTAAAGCAGCAATGCCAATGGACAGCATTGGTACTGAAGTGTTAAAGCAAGGTGACAACCCAGAAGCAGAAGAATCTGCTGAAGTTGTTGCGGAAAACCCTGAGACAGAAGAAACCACAGTAACAGAAACAGAAGAAACTCCTACAGTTAATGTAGAAGAAGATCTTGCTGCACTATTCGGTGGTGAGGAACTTTCAGAAGAATTCCAAGAAAAAGCAAGGACAATTTTTGAAGCTGCAGTTAACTCAAAAGTTAACGAGATTCAAGAAGCGATGACCGAAGAGTACGAGAAAACTTTGACAGAGCATCTAGAGGGTGTTAAGTCTGAGTTGATCGAGCGTACAGACGCATACTTAGAGTATGTCTCTGACGAATGGTTAAAAGAAAATGCGATTGAAGTCGAGCATGGTCTTAAGACCGAAATGACTGAATCATTCCTTCAAGGTATGAAGGGACTTTTTGAAGATCATTATGTATCAATTCCTGATGACAAATATGATGTGCTAGAAAGCATGGTAAATAAACTTGATGATATGGAAGGCAAGCTCAATGAGCAGATAGAGAAAAACATCTCTCTCAACAAGAGACTCGGAGAATCTACAGCAGATGGTATTTTTAGTGAAGTATCCGAAGGACTTGCAGAGACACAAAAAGAGAAGTTACATTCTTTAGCTGAAGGAATAGAGTTTGAGGGTGAAGACGCTTACCGTGAAAAGATTGTTACACTTAGGGAGTCTTACTTCCCAAGCAATAACAAGTCGAAGGTTTCAAGCAATAAATCCGAAACCATTTCGGAAGGTATAGCAAACGAAGAGATTGTAGACAATGGTGCTGCAATGAACTCTTATCTATCTGCCCTATCAATGGGTGGTAAAAAATAATCCACAAATTCAAATCTAAGTACAATGTACAATGCCGAAAAAATAATGGAGAAGTGGGCTCCATTGCTAGACGCAGAAGGTGTAGATCCTATTAAGGACGCACATCGTAGAAGCGTTACAGCAGTTCTTTTAGAGAACCAAGAAAAGTTTTTAGCAGAGCAATCTGCATTTGAGAACGGAACTTCAATGCTTACAGAAGCAGCTCCTACAAACAGTGGTAACGCTGTTGGTGCTTCTGGCGGTTTCAGTGGTGGTGCTACTCCCGCTGGTCCTGTTGCAGGTTTCGATCCAGTTCTTATCAGTTTAATCCGTCGTTCAATGCCTAACCTCGTTGCATACGAGTTAGCAGGTGTTCAACCAATGAACGGACCTACTGGTTTGATCTTCGCAATGAGATCTAGATTCACTAACCAGTCTGGTGACGAAGCATTCTTCAACGAACCAGAATCAGCATTTTCTGCTAACAAGGCAGGAACCAACATTGGTCAGGCAACTCAGGGTGACTACACTCAAGGAGTTGACGATGACGGTACAGTTGGTTTCGGTTCTACTGGTACACAGAGAGGAACAAACCCTGCGATCCTTGAAAACAATGCATCTGACGCTGTTCAAGCACAGTACTCAGTTGGTCAAGGTATGGCAACTGGAGACTCTGAAGCACTTGGTGACGGAGTTAATGGTGACTTCAACGAGATGGCATTCTCCATCGAGAAAGTTACTGTTACTGCTAAGTCAAGAGCACTAAAAGCAGAGTACAGTTTGGAACTAGCACAAGACCTTAAGGCAATCCACGGATTGAACGCTGAGGCTGAGTTAGCAAACATACTTTCTTCAGAGATCCTCGCTGAAATTAACAGAGAAGTTATCAGAACAATCTACAAAACTGCTGAAGCAGGTTCACAAGTCAATGTAGCAAACAACGGTTTCTTTAACCTTGATGTTGACTCCAATGGTAGATGGTCAGTTGAGAAGTTCAAAGGACTTCTATTCAACATAGAGAGAGATGCAAACAGAATTGCACAAAGAACTCGTCGTGGAAAGGGTAACATCATCCTTACTTCCGCTGATGTTGCTTCTGCTCTAACTATGGCAGGTGTACTTGATTACACTCCTGCATTAAACGCAAACTTACAAGTTGATGACACAGGCAATACATTTGCAGGTACAATCAATGGTAAGTACAGAGTGTATATCGACCCATTCTCAGCCAATAGTGCTCAAAACCAGTACTATGTTGTAGGATACAAAGGTACATCACCTTACGACGCAGGACTATTCTATTGCCCATATGTTCCTCTACAAATGGTAAGAGCAGTTGGGGAGAACAGTTTCCAACCTAAAATTGGTTTCAAGACAAGATACGGTCTTGTATCAAACCCATTTGCAGAAGGAACTGCTCAAGGTCTTGGTAGAATTACTTCTAATAGTAACAGATACTACCAGAGAACAGTTGTTCAAAACCTTATGTAAGCGAGTTGCTTATATACTTCAAAGACACCTCGAAAGGGGTGTCTTTTTTTGTCTAAATATAAACATGTATTAAGAAATGTTATGGATGATGACAGAGACTTACTCGCAGAATTACAAGAGGCGATAGCACAAGGTCCTATCATCTTTACTCCTGACGACGAATTTTTAGAAAAATTAAACGATAAAAAAGAGGACTAAATAACAGTAGGAAAGAACTGTTTGAATGACTAATTCCTTTTACGACAATCAAATAAAGAATAGGAATTTTCTGTCTCCATCTGGGTTTCAGTTCAATCTTGCTAGAGCACCAAAGGTAGATTTCTTTTCCAATTCAACCAGAATACCTGGCATACAGTTGGGAAATATTGATGTAGGAAATTATCTAAAAGCAATTCCTGTGCCAGGTGATCAGATACAGTTTGAGGATCTCACTCTACAATTTTTAGTAGATGAGAACATGGAAAACTTCTTAGAAATCCATAACTGGATTTACTCATTAGGTTATCCTAAGTCTGTTGATCAGTTTGGAGATTTGGTTCGTGCTGATGATAATCAATTTGTTATAGATGATTTGAGACAGTTTAGTGATGGAACGCTAACAGTTTTAAACAGTAACTTTGTTCCTATGTCATACATTAAATTTAAAGATTTGTTTCCAGTATCTTTATCTACTTTGGAATTTACTGCAAGTGAAACTGATTACTCATATTTTACAGCAACAGTCACATTCAAATATCTCATCTATGAAATCCTTGACACTAAGTTCAAGGTTAGAACATCATCCATTACAACATGAACCTTGAAACTATACAAAGTATGTGGGAAACTGACTCACAGATTGATCAATTTAAAATACACGACGAAGCAGCAAAGATCCCAATGTTACATGCAAAGTACTGGGATGTTTACAATGCTCTAAAATTATTAAAAGAGAAAGCAACAGCACAAGAATATAAGGTTAAATTAGATCGGCACAACTATTACACAGGAAAATCCGACCCTTCAGTGTATCAGGCCGAACCGTTTCCATATAAAGTAAGAGAGAAAGATTCAGTAAAAAGGTACATGGATGCTGACGATAAGGTGCAGACCATAGTATTAAAGATAAGATATTACGATGTAATGTTAACATACTTAGAGGATATTATCAAACAGATTAATAGTAGAGGGTTTCAATTAAAGAATATTATTGATTGGCAAAAACTATCAGGATAATGTCAGACATTATTATCTCAAAAAAGAATGAAGTCTATTTAAAGATTGTATCAGAACCTCATGTTGCTCATGAGTTGTCTGACCAATTTACATTTGATATACCTGGTGCAAAGTACATGCCACAGTATAGGAATAGACACTGGGATGGTAAGATAAGATTATTTAATTTACAAAAGGGAGAGATATATGTTGGATTACTTGATAAGATAGTATCGTTCTGTAAGAATCATAATTACGATTATAAATTTGAAGACAGTAAGTTCTATGGCACTCCATTTGAAGTCAATGATATGATTTCTATGGAAGGTGTCAAGGATTATATGAATGCTATATCTAAGATTCCTCCAAGAAGTTATCAAATTGAGGGAGTATACGATGCTCTAAGACACAACAGAAGACTACTGATAAGCCCAACAGCCTCTGGCAAATCGTTGATGATTTACTCATTAGTGAGGTACTTCGCAGAGCAAAAGAAAAAGACTCTGATAGTTGTTCCAACGACATCTCTGGTAGAGCAGATGCATAAGGACTTCGTATCTTACGGTTGGGATGCTGATACATATTGCTCCAAAATTTATGCGGGTCGTGAGAAAGAAGTAGATACTCCTGTTGTCATTACCACCTGGCAATCTATCTATAAACTTCCTAAGATATACTTTGAGAAGTTTGAAGTTGTCATAGGTGATGAGGCACATCAGTTCAAATCTGCGTCGCTCGTAAAGATTATGACTAAATTACATCAAGCAAAGTATCGTTATGGGTTTACAGGCACACTAGATGGCACACAAACACATAAACTTGTCCTAGAAGGACTGTTCGGACCTTCATATAAGACAGTTAAGACACATGAATTGATGGAGAAGGGGTATCTTGCTAAGTTAAATGCTAAAATTATACTATTAAAACACCCTATGAGTGGTAAAGTATGCTTTGATACCTATGAAGAAGAGATACAATACCTTATATCACATGAAAAAAGGAATAATTTTATCAAAAATCTAGCGTTAGACCTTAAAGGTAACACCTTAATACTGTATAGTAGGGTGGAAACCCACGGTCAGATCATATACGATCTAATAAATACAGTTAATGATCGTAAAGTGTTCTTTATACACGGAGGAGTTGATGTTGAAGACAGAGAACAGGTTCGTGAGATAACGGAGAAGGAATCAAATGCAATCATTGTTGCCTCTTATGGTACTTTTTCTACAGGAATTAACATTAAGAACTTACATAATGTCATTTTTGCATCTCCTAGCAAAAGTAGAATACGCAATCTACAAAGTATTGGTAGGGTTCTAAGGAAAGGATCTAATAAATTTAAAGCTACTTTGTATGATATAGCAGATGATTGTAGAGTAACTCTACCAAACTTAGAGACAAAAAAGAATTACACATTGAATCATCTACTAGAAAGAATTAAAATATATAATGAAGAACACTTTAATTATGATCTTGTCAGAGTTTCATTAAAGGAGAAACAATGAAAAAAGAAGATACCTATTTTGTTTTTAAATTAATTTCTGGTGAAGAGATAATAGCAGTCACCACTATGGATGATAGTGGTATAGAACCTTGCTTCTTTATTGCCGAACCGCTAAAAGTAGAGTTGACTCATAAAGGAACAAATACATTAGTTAGATTAGTTCCTTGGATAACTATTCCAGAAGAAGATGAAATATATCGTTTATCATTTGACAAAATTATTACATTGAAAGAACTAGAACCTGATCATGAGATGGTAGCAGCATATCAACATTACAACCTAGGAAGAAAAACAACGACCGCCAACCGTGTAAATATTAGTGAAAAGATGGGTAAGTTAGGAAATGTAGACACCGCTAGAGTATCTCTAGAGAAAATATTTGCTATAGATAAGCCTGGAATATCAACTACAGTATGATCTTGAAACGCCCACAAGGCTATTGTACATGTATTTTGCATAGTTGTCAAGCTATGTTATAATATACACAGAAAGGTAACTATAATGCCACGAAAAAGATCCGATCATTATGTCAATAATAAGGAATTGTTAGAAGCAATGATTGTCTATCGCAGCAAATGTGCCATTGCTAAAGAAAAAGGAATCGACCCACCCGCCATCAGTAATTATCTTGGCGAGTGTTTTTTAAAAATAGCAACACACTTGTCATACAAACCAAACTTTGTTAACTATATGTTCAGAGAGGATATGATAGGTGATGGCATAGAGAATTGCGTACAGTACATTCATAATTTCGATCCTAACAAGTCTAATAATCCATTTGCATACTTTACACAGATAATCTATTATGCTTTCCTCAGACGCATACAGAAGGAAAAGAAGCAACTTGAAATAAAAACCAAGATAATAGAAAGAACTGGTTACGATCAGGTCATGGTAGTGGAAGAGGGTGCAGGAGGGACGAGTTCGGACTATAATACAATTAAGGATAACATTCAGTATAAAAACACTAATAGATGAAAGCAGCGATTATTACTGATCAACACTTTGGTATGCGAAAAGGCAACCGAGTATTCCATGATTACTTCCAGAAATTTTATGACACAGTATTCTTCCCGACGCTCGAAAAAGAAGGAATCAAAACAGTCATTGATATGGGAGATACTTTCGACAACCGTAGAACTATTGATCTCTGGAGTCTCGAATGGTCGAAGAAAAATTACTTCGATAGGTTACGAGATATGGGTATCACTGTGTATACTATCGTGGGTAATCATACTGCCTATTACAAAAACAATAACTCAATCAATTCTATTGATCTTTTATTACGAGAATATGATAATATCATCACTATCCCTGACTACGCAGAGTATACGATTGGCGACACAAAATGTCTTTTCATAGGGTGGTTGAATGAAGACAACAGACCTAAGATAGAAAGAAAAATAAAGTCATGTAAATCTAAAGTATGTTTTGGTCATCTAGAATTAAATGGATATGCAGTATACAAAGGATTTACACAGAGTCATGGTGCTAGTGGTGATGCTGATATGTTTAATAAATTTGACAGAGTATATACAGGACACTATCATACTAGATCCACAGACGGTACAGTTTACTACCTAGGAAATCCTTATGAGATGTTCTGGAATGATTGTGATGACACTCGTGGTTTTCATATCTGGGACTCAGATACATATGAGGCAACACCTGTAAACAATCCTCATAGGATGTTTCATAAAATTTATTATAAAGATACTCCACATCAATTGTTTGATGCTACCCCATATGCAGGTAAGATTATAAAAGTTATAGTAGAGAAAAGAACTAAACCAAAAGAGTTTGAGAAGTTCTTAGATAAACTCAATACAGTAGGTGTAGAAGATCTAAAAGTCATTGAGAGTGTTGACTGGAATCATGGTTATGTACATGGAGAAGAGTTTGATGCAGAGAATGAGGAGAACACTATCAATTTGTTAAATAGATTTATAGAAGAATCGGAGATTAGTCTTGACAAGAATAGAGTTAAAGAACTTATCGGAGGACTGTACAACAAAGCATGTGAGGTTGACTAATGTGGTTACTCACTGAAGAGGGTCATCGTGAGGGTGCTTACGCAGTGAAAGATGCTGCAGGTGATAAAGTCTTGTATATGTTTGAAGAGGAAGACGATGCAATTAGATATGCCGAGATGACAGAAAAAGAAATGGATATTATAGAAGTTGACGAAGAGGTTGCAATAAAAGCGTGTGAGGTGTATAATTATAAGTATAGTATTATCTCAACAAACGACTTCGTAATACCTCCAAAACAGGATGATTCGGTTCAAAAAAATTAAGTGGAAAAACTTCTTGTCTACAGGTGATCAATGGACAGAAGTAAAATTAAATGATGATGGAACCACATTGATTGTAGGAGCAAATGGTGCAGGTAAATCTACTGTGCTAGATGCCATATGTTTTGTGCTATTCAATAAACCATATAGAAAGATTACAAAGACTCAGTTAGTCAATACAACTAATGAGAAAGGTACAGAGACAGAGATAGAATTCGAGATTGGTTCAAAACAATATCTTGTTCGTCGTGGTATCAAGCCGAACATTTTTGATATTGAGATAGATGGCAATATGCGTAACAAAGAAGCAGATGATAGAGTCAATCAAAAGGTTCTGGAAGAACAGATACTAAAATTAAATTTTAAATCATTTACACAGATAGTCATTCTAGGTAGTAGTAACTTTATACCATTCATGCAACTCAACGGTCCTAACCGTAGAGAGGTCATAGAAGACCTTCTGGACATCAAAATATTCTCTGCTATGAATAACATAGTAAGAGACAAACTAAGGGTTGTCAAGGACTCTGTAAGGACTTTAGAGTTAAAGAAAGATAACTTACATGATAAGGTAAGGATGCAAGAGGAGTTCATAGGAGAACTAGACAAGAGAGGTAAAGAAACTATACACGAAAAAGAAGAAAAACTTAATATTATTGCGTTAGATGTAGACAAATTGTTAAAGAAAAATGAAACATTAAATCAAAATTTAGTTAGCGTTCAGAAACAATTAGAAACAGTATCAGATGCTTCACAACGACTGCAACAACTAGGTTCTTTGAAACAGAAGATAGGTAATAAAGTATCAAGAATTACTAAAGAAGAAAGGTTCTTCAGTGAACACAAAACATGTCCTACATGTGACCAACACATTGAAGAATCATTTCGGTTAAATAGAATTAAAGACGCTCAATCTAAGGCACAGGAACTCAACGAAGGTTATCAGAAACTGGAGGAGTCAATACGAAAAGAAGGAGAACGAGAGCGTCAATCAAACACTTTCACTAAGGAGATTAGCAACTTAACTTATGACATTTCTCAAAATAATACTAGAATTTCTGCTTTACAACAACAAACAGGAGATCTACAACAGGAAATTCAAACTGTTACCAGTAAGTTACAAAACAGAAATACTGAACATGAGGAATTAGGAAAGTTCAAAGGAGAACTTGAGATTGTATTTGATAATCTTGCTAATGAAAAAGAGGAGATAAACTACAACAACTTTGCATACTCTCTATTACAAGATGGAGGAGTAAAAGCAAAGATCATAAAAAAATATCTTCCCCTAATAAATGAGCAAGTGAATCGTTATTTACAGATGATGGATTTTTATATAAATTTCCGTCTAGACGAAGAGTTTAACGAAACGATTCAAAATCCAATACATGATAAGTTCTCCTACTCATCTTTTTCGGAGGGAGAGAAAATGCGTATCGACCTAGCACTTCTCTTTACATGGAGAGAAATTGCTAGGTTTAAAAACTCTGCAAACACCAACCTGTTAATTTTAGACGAAGTATTTGATTCATCACTAGATGGATTTGGAACGGATGAATTTATAAAAATTATAAAGTATGTTGTTAAAGATGCTAATGTATTTGTGATATCACATAAGACAGATATGTTAGACAAATTTAGTACAGTAATAGAGTTTACAAAGAAAGGTGGATTCTCTTACTCTACTAAGAATTCTGCTGACGCATAGTGTGACAGTAAAAAAAGTGGCTCGACTGTCCAATAAAGAGTCACATATGCGGTTATAATGGTATTATAAACAAACAAAGGTTATTATGAAAGGAGTTCAACTCTCACCCACCATCGACTATCTCTCTATGGAAGATGAGCAAGGTCCTGTAGGTGTTCTAGTATTTCGTGGCACAATGCACCAACCTGCTATGGTAGCATCTGTAGAGTGTCAAGAAGATTTCAAATCTGCATACAACGAATTCAAAACTTATGAAGACTATGCCTAATTCAAAAACAGAAGTAATCCTAGAAAGATACCCTTACAGATTTGTACAGAAAGGTCTTCTAGAAACAAATGGCGAACCAGACTATCGCATACAAAAGTTCAACGACATACAGAAAAGATATTACGACATGTATTATCTTGACAGTTCTATACAACTAGACTGTGCTATCGAAGATCCAGAGTATGTAAAGTGGTTAGACCCTGATCCAGAGGTTGCTGCTTACGGTAAGAAGAGTGACACTGTTGTCTCACCTTACGGTTGGCATTCATGACAAACTCATGGAGTTTATTAGCACATCATCTTGAAGGAACTATGGACGAAGTATTTCCAATAAAAACTGAGTTCAAATACAATGAAGATGAGATCTTAGATAGTATCAAAGAGTATATTGGAAAAACATATTCCAAACATTACTCTAATAAAATACAAACTTTAGATCTCATAGATTCTGTTGGCGATGCCTCTGCATTTTGTAGGAGTAATATATTAAAGTATGCTTCTAGATATGACAAGAAAGGCACACCAAAGCTTGACATTCAGAAGATAATACACTATGCTGTATTATTATACCACTTTGAAGGATTAGACAACGATGGATATGAAACTATCTGAAAAAACTATTGACCTGCTAGAGAATTTCTCTTCAATCAACCAATCTATCTTAGTAAAGAAAGGTTCTAAACTTCGCACTATTAGTGTGATGAAAAACATACTTGCCGAGGCAGATGTTGATGAAAACTTTGAGAGAGATTTTGGTATATATGACTTGCCACAATTCTTAAATGGTGTAAGTCTTATGAAAGATCCAGACTTGGATTTAAAGAATGAAACTTACATGATCATCAGAGAGGGTTTGACTACTAAAGTTAAATTTGCTTTTGCAGATCCCGATGTAATTATCTCACCACCTGAGAAGGGAATTACATTACCATCAAGTGATGTATGTTTCCAGATCAACAGTGATCAATTAAATAAATTACTCAAAGCATCTGCTGTATATCAATTACCAGATCTATCAGTGATTGGTAATGGAAGAACTATTTCTGTTTTAGTATCTGACCGTAAGAATGATAACTCTAATGAGTTCTCCTTACATGTTGGAGAAACAGACAAAGCATTTGAACTTAACTTTAGAGTAGAGAATATCAAACTGTTGCCAGGTTCTTATGATGTAGAGATATCTAAACAATTGCTTGCTAAATTTACAAACAGCGATTATAATTTAGATTATTATATTGCACTAGAACCAGACTCATCATACGAGTGATGTTTAAACAAACAAGTGATGAACCTTATGACAGGCATCATTACAAAATAGTTTCCAAACACTATGCTACTTTTATTGTAAAGTCTTGGGACGAAGTTCAAGAGTGGTGGTGGAATCATTGTAATATGATTAATTTTGATGCTAGGGTAGAAGTCCTAGACATACCAAAAGAAAAACCTAAAGGATTTTAGTAATGAAGGAATTTGATTATGATCTTAATTACAAAGAACTTAATTTTACAGACGAGGAAACTCGTCAACTTTATCGTATTGGAAGAGGAGAACAGGGAGTGCTTCTGGTTCGCCCTTATACTAATGATATATGTGCTCATTGGAGATTCAAAACTCCAGATGAAGCAGTAAAATCTGCAAACAAAATCCTTGACATGTTTCTAGATTACTGGTTAGAAGAAGACTTCATCGGTATGGATATGTGTCGTAAATTTTTAGAGATGGGTTTCACTCGTGCAAGACGATATGCTAATCATAATTCTGGTAGAAAGTATAAGAAGGGAACTAAAGAAGTTCTACCTCAAGAACCAGATCACATGACCAGTAAGTTTGCAGAGTCCGCTCGAATATTTAAAAAAGTTCGTGATTATGTTGCAAAAAGTCCTGCGTATGTTATGATGCGTAAGCAGTGGAGAGCATCTGAATGAACATCTTTGTAACTAGTCCAGATCCAGTACAATGTGCTCAGGTATTACCTGATAAACATATTGTCAAGATGCCACTAGAAACATGTCAAATGTTATCTATCGTAGCATCTAAAAAATGGGGACATGGATTTGGTACACTACCTAAATTAAATGGAGAACCATACAAAACAGATAAGGGTGCATTCCGTAACCATCCCTGTACAGTATGGGCACAAAGGCATTTCTATTGGTTACTACGACATGGACTTGCACTGTGTGATGAGTATGCACACAGATACAAAAAGACACACAGTTGTCGATATACTCTCAATGCTGCATTGCAGATTTTTCCAAAAGATTCATATGAACCTTACTGGGCATATGAGTTTGTCAGAGCTATGACCGATGAGTTTAAACATGACACAAGCATTAACACTTTTGATGCTTACAAGAATTACATTAGCAGCAAACCTTGGGTTACATCTAATTATATTCGTGACCCATCCCGCAAACCAGATTGGGTATTATGATTAATTTACTAGCAGCATGTCCACCAGTTTACACTTTGCCTGGCACATGGAATGATCCACAAAAAATTGCAAAGTGTTATAACACACTTGTACCACATGGTAATTATGGTGGACTCTCGCAATCTGGGCAGTTTGCTGCTATAATAGGTATTACATTGTTTGCTTTAGTAGGTATAGGTGTCTACAAAGCATTCTTTGATAACGAAAACCTCACTGATCCTTGGGACGAACATGACGATTAAACTGGTAAAGTTTTTAGTAATCTTATCAGGAACTGTTTGCTTCTTCCAAGCACTTGCATTATATTATGAAATCAGATTTTCTTTGGGTTGAAAAGTATCGACCTAAAACAATTGAACATTGTATTCTTCCTGAGAGTATTAAAAAAACTTTTACAGAGTTCCTAAACAAAGGAGAGATTCCTAATCTTCTTTTAACAGGTCCTGCAGGTGTTGGTAAGACTACAGTAGCAAAAGCATTGTGCGAACAATTAGGTTGTGATTATATTTTAATTAATGGATCAGATGAAGGTAGATTTCTAGACACAGTAAGAGGACAGGCAAAGAACTTTGCTTCTACTATGTCATTACTACCAACAACTAAACATAAAGTAATTATTATTGACGAGGCAGATAATACAACACATGATGTACAGTTATTATTAAGAAGTAATATAGAAGCATTCCATAAAAACTGTAGATTTATATTTACATGTAACTACAAGAATAAAATTATTGAACCACTACATTCAAGATGTTCTGTAGTTGAGTTTTCTATTAAAGGAAGTCAAAAGGCAGAGATACAAGTTGCTTTCTTCCAAAGAATTGTTGGCATACTTACAGCAGAGAACATTGACTTTGACAAGAAAGTTCTCTTACAATTAATTAACAAACATTTTCCAGACTGGAGAAGAGTATTAAATGAGTTGCAAAGATATTCTGTTTCTGGTAAAATAGATACTGCGATACTAGCAGAATTTACTGATGCAAGAGTTGATGATTTAATTAGAACTCTGAAAGCAAAAGACTTCCCTGCTGTAAGAAAATGGGTTGTAGCAAACTTAGACAATGACCCTTCTGTTTTGCTTCGTAAAGTCTACGATGCTATGTACAGTAATTTAGATGGTCCTAGTATCGCTGCTGCGGTATTGATTATCGCAAAATATCAATACCAGATAGCATTTGTTGCTGATCAAGAAATTAATCTATTAGCAGCACTAACAGAAATCATGGTAGAATGCGAATTCAAATGAAGTCATTAAAAACACCACTAAGATATCCTGGCGGTAAGTCTCGTGCTTGCACAAAACTAGCAACAGTTTTCCCAGACCTAAGTAAATTCAAAGAATATAGAGAACCATTTCTAGGAGGTGGTTCTGTTGCACTATATGTCACTAAGATGTATCCTCATCTTAATGTATGGGTAAATGATTTATATGTACCCTTAATTAATTTTTGGAAAGAATTACAGCATGATGGTCAGGGATTACAAGACTTACTTTGGTCAACAAAAAACATGTATCCAGATAGAGATACTGCTAAAGAATTATTCATTCAATCAAAAGAAGATTTAAACGATGAGAAACTATCGAATCAGAAAAGAGCAGCTGCTTTCTATATTGTTAATAAGTGTTCTTTCTCTGGTCTTACTGAAGCATCGTCCTTCTCTCCTCAAGCATCAGAATCCAATTTCTCCTACAGAGGAATTGAAAAACTAGCAGCATATGGTAAGTTGATAGAGAACTGGCAAATTACAAATGCTGATTGGTCAGATTTATTATCAGACAATAAAGATACTTTTGTTTATCTAGATCCTCCTTATGAGATCAAAGATAACTTATATGGTGGTAAGAAAGGAGATCTACATAAAAGATTCAGTCATGATTATTTTGCTACCATGTGCGACAAATATACAGCAACACAATTAATATCGTACAATAGTAGTCAATTAATTAAAGATAGATTTAACAACTGGTACTCTGCTGAATTTGATCATACATATACTATGAGATCTGTTGGTGAATATATGAAAGAACAACAGGGTCGCAAAGAACTTTTAGTTTTTAATTACGAAAATACTAACATTACATGACAGAATTTATTTCAAGACACATAGGTCCTTCAGAACAAGAACAGAACAGAATGTTAGAAGACCTAGGTGTATCCTCCTTGGAAGAATTAGTAAGACAGGTAGTGCCGACTTCTATCTTACTTCGTGGAGATGGTGACTTACCAAAACCATGTAGTGAAGAGCAAGCACTAAAAGAACTAAAAGAAATAGCATCAAAAAATGTAGTCAAAAGAACTCTAATAGGTCAGGGATATTATGGTACAATAACTCCACCAGTTATACAAAGAAATGTATTCGAGAATCCTGCATGGTATACATCTTATACACCATATCAGGCAGAGATATCTCAGGGAAGATTAGAAGCATTATTTAATTATCAAACACTGATTACAGAACTAACAGGGTTACCAGTATCTAATGCATCTTTATTAGATGAAGGAACTGCAGCAGCAGAAGCTATGATAATGGCATATAATAGTTCTAAAGATAAAGATAAACTTTTAGTGGATAGTGAAATATTTCCACAAACTTTAAAAGTATTAGAAACCAGAGCAGAACCTCTAGGTATAAAAATACAAACAATAGATTTAACAAACACTATCAAGTTAAAAGATTTTGAAGATGCATTTGCTTATATAATACAACTACCAAATAACAAAGGTAGGATAAGAGAACCTCTGGCAATTAATAGAGTTGCAGATGTATATAAATGTATAAAAATTGTTGCTATAGATCCTATGGCACAAGTATTGATAGAACCTGTAGGTGATATGGGATTTGATATTGCTGTAGGTAGTATGCAGAGATTTGGTATACCTATGGGATATGGAGGACCTCATGCAGCATTCTTTGCAACAACTGAGAAATATAAGAGGAAGATTCCTGGTAGAATTGTAGGGCAGTCGGTAGATAGTCAAGGTAATAAAGCACTACGACTAGCATTACAGACAAGGGAACAACACATAAGACGAGACAAAGCAACATCCAATATATGCACTGCTCAAGCACTCCTCGCAAATATGGCAGGTTTTTACGCTG
>NTLX01000013.1_pt1 | contig 35890 bp, 42 predicted proteins | sample 1251771 | NCBI WGS metagenome assembly NTLX01 (sample SAMN07250028, study PRJNA358725) | marine metagenome | isolation source: viruses from ocean water | place: Pacific Ocean: North Pacific Subtropical Gyre | collected 2015
GATAGGGCTACAATAAGCAGTAATACAAGCACACTTGAAAAAGATAGTGCTTTTAAAATTGCAAATTTAATCATGTTTCAAAAAATTGCTAATATTCTTAGCATAGTTTCATTTGTAATGGTAGCTTCCATGAGTGGTGGAGCATACCTAGGATACAAATATGTAACATCTGAAAATTTCAAGTCTCAAGTTATGAATGAGATCCTTGGTAATGTACAGGGCATGATGCCAAAAATATTAGATAATGGTTTGCCTAAAATGACAGGCCCATCAATGCCTATAATAAAATGAATAAATGGAAATACCTGATATAAGTATTCCAAATATTTATATTCCAAACGTACCAGAGCCTTATAATCCCCATTATTTACAGATAGCAAAGCCACCTGAGATTGATGTCCCTGGTTGCACTTATCAGCATCGAGATATAAAAAATACTGGTAATCGTAATTTATTATTAGAAGATCCTAATGGAGTGTTTACAACTTGTGATTTTCCATTTCCTAGCTTTATACCACTTGACTATACACCTGAGAATCTTGTCATTACAGAGGAAGCACCTATTAATAATGAAACCCCACCCTTACCAGAAGCACAGACACCAGATGCTACGATTCCAAAAAAAAAAGATGAAGAGATAGTTATTCCTGATTGCCCTGGTAAAAATGACAGAAGGGTCGGTGAGTTTACATCAGAGTTGCGTACAGAGAGAGTAAAAGGTTATAAGAGGGGAGAAGATGGTATTGAATGTATTGCTATCTATGAAGACGTTCCGTTTATCGATCAATACATCCCAACTGCTAGTGCTGTTGTTAATACAGTTGTTATTGCTACTGTCGCTGCCTCTACTCCATTATTACTTAATGTTATAAAACCATTAGTAAAACAGATCATAAATAAGTTTACAAAAAAGAAAAAAGATGTAAAATAATTATCCGTAGATAAGTGTAATACCCGTGACTTATCTACTTTAATTTGTGAGTATGTGGGATAACTTGATTTGGTGAGATATTAACAACAATATCTTCACAAGTAATAGCACTGGGAGTATTAGGTTTAAAGGTTACTCCAAGTTTTGCCTGTTTTGCACACATCTCTAAACGATAAAGGCTAATTTCCATTTTGGTTTTCTTTATCAATAACTTCTGAGCTTCGATATTTACTATTGTTGCTTCATGGCAAAGTGTTGGTGATTTTCCTAGTGGAATATTGATCTGAGCAGAGATACCATAGTTCAAATTGTAATTATCTTTTTCAAACCTAGGAGTCTCTTGAACATACTTTATCTCACCAGTATTTTCGTCATATATATTCTGCCTAGTGACTTGCTCTATTGGTCTGTTAAATGACCAAGCATCAGTTACATAAGGAGTGATTGTTAGGCTAGGAGATGCACAGACTATACCTTGACTCATACGAAAAGATGGCATTGCTGAAGGGGTAATCATGGTAGCATTATTATTTACAACACCTTGAGCATTAGAGCTAGGACTTGCAACTGTAGTATTAGCAAAAACTTTTGTAGGACAAAGTAATAAAACTATTGACCAAATGTAGTTGTAGTTTCTGTTGTGGTGCTTGAGTTTATTGTTCTTGTTATCGTAGTTACTGTGTCTAATCCTGGTGTGATTAGAGTTTCTTGAAGAGAAAAGGCTGCTCCACCATTTGTTATTTTCCATCTTGGCACAGCATCTAAGTTTGGCGAAGTCCAACTAAAATTTACCCCTCCAACTGTCTGTTCTGTAAGAGTGGTAGCTGTAGGATTGATATATCCATTGAGATCGGAACTTTCAATATTATGCCCTGATGCAGAATAGGAATATCCTGTTCTGTATTGATGGCTCGTGATGGTTTCATTTATTACTGATTCAGAAGTACTTGAAGTTTGGCTCGTACCCGAACGAAATTGTGGAACGACAGGCACAGCAAGGGTTCTTATAGGTAATAATAGTAAAACTAACCAGTAAAGTCTAGTCAATCGTAATAGTAACTTTAGTAGATCCTATGCAAGATGTACCCGATCCACCAGCAGTACAGGTATGAACTCCGCTAGATAGTGAAGTTAATGCAAGCGATCCAGCAGTACCGCCTGATCCAACAGTAGTTTGTCCACTTAATACTGGCAAAGCTGCTATACCACTGGAAGGGGTGACGGTAGATGGTGTAGCGTCACCCATAATTACCGATTCTGTTTTGCTAAAAGCTGACCCTGCATTTGTTACTGTGGTGTCTGTTTGTATCATCGCTGGAACGCCATTAGTTAACGATCCAACATTGATCCCACCAATTTTTCCTGATGTTGTAGTATCTCCTATAGTTACAGATGGTGTAATATTATTTCCGCTAAGACTATATGTAGTTCCTACCTTATTTGTTACGACATAGGGCATATCAACTGTAATTTGTGCTGATGTAACAAACTCCTGTTTTATATCAGCAAAGGCAGCCGTTGGTAAAAATAAAAGTAAAGCAAATAGTTTTTTCATTTGATACCTACTTTAGAGTTCTTATTATCTACTATAGTATCTTTTTTCTTCTTTATCTGAAAACCTAGTGACGCAGTACTGGCTGAAAAAATACTTGCAATAAATGTCGGGTCAAAATCTACAATCTTTTTGCCAGATGGCGGTTCGTAATATGAAAGAGATAATAGCGTTGCGGACCACAGAAGCACACAAACTTTGACAATGGTTTCAACTTTGCTTGGTTCTTGATCTTCCATATTAAAAAAACTGCCTAGTGTGTGAGGAGTAAGCTGTTGACCACTGCTTATTTAGGCAGCCATATGGCAAATTTAGCAAATATTGGTATGTTTGGAAAGTAACACAATACTAATTATGCTGAAAATCTTAAAACCCATACTACTAAAGTTCTTTACCACAACTGCTGTAAAGAGATTAGTAGTCGATCTTCTTCGTGCAATCTGTAAGCAGACCTCAAACACTCTTGATGACAGAGCCGTTGATATGTTGGAGCAACAGTTGTTTCCCAAGATGAACTGACATGAACAGTCAAGAGTTTTTTAAAATACTTATAGGCGAACCACCTCTTGAAGTTGAACTAGAAATAGAAATGAAATGTAGAGAAGTGGAACAACTACCAGAAAGTATTATGAAAGCATATTCATTTGCTTTGGTAAAAGAAAACCGAATGCAAGATTATCTTATAATGGCAGCCATGCAACGTATCACTGACACAGAACTTAAATTATTAAGAACTGAAATGGCTCTTCATCATTACAAAAATAATTTGAAAGAAAACAAAAAGAAAGTAAAGAAGACTACGATATTTACTAAAATTAAAGCTATGCTAGGGATAGTATCTTAAAATGTTCTAATTATGGGTAACGACAAAAAATTAGAATTATTACAAAATCTGCATACAGTTCTTATAGAAAACCTGTTAGATAAGGTGAAGAGTGGTGAAGCAAAGGCAGGTGATCTTAACGTAGCTAGACAACTATTAAAAGATAATGGCATAGAGTGCATACCAACAGAAAAGAATCCTATAGAAGATCTGATGTCAAGCCTTCCAGACCTTGATGTAATACCTGCACTAGAAAGATAACCTTGAAAGTTCTTGTAGCCTGTGAATACTCTGGCAGAGTGCGAGATGCGTTTATAGCACAGGGGCATGATGCTTTAAGCTGTGATTTATTACCTACAGAAGTAAAAGGACCACACTACGAAGGAGATGTAAGAGATATTCTTTATGATGGATTTGATTTAATGGTAGCCCATCCGAGTTGCCAACACCTTGCAGTATCAGGCAGTAGGCATTTTTGGAGAAAGCAGAAAGAACAGAAAGAATCTCTTGATTTTGTAAGGCTGTTGATGAACGCACCAATTAAAAGATGGTGTATAGAAAACCCTGTCAGCATCATAAGTTCTGCTATAAGACCAGCAGATCAGACAATACAACCTTGGATGTTTGGACATGGAGAAACAAAAGCAACCTGCCTGTGGTTGAAGAACTTACCCAAACTAAGACCTACAAACATAGTTGAGGGTAGAGAACCAAGAGTGCATATGATGCCACCAGGACCTGACAGGTGGAAGAACAGATCTCGTACCTATGAAGGAGTAGCACTGGCAATGAGCCAGCAATGGACAGAAGACTATCCTATTCAACTCAGCTTTCTTGAACAATATGCAGCCACTTCCTGAGAAACTACAAGACTTTAGATATTTCCTGATCATTACCTGGCGTCATCTTAACCTACCTGACCCCACACCAGTTCAATTAGACATAGCTGAGTATTTACAATACGGACCTCGTAGAAAGATTATACAAGCCTTTAGAGGGGTGGGTAAGAGTTGGATTACATCTACCTATGTTGTATGGAAACTACGGATGAATCCACAACTAAAGTTCCTTGTTGTATCTGCAAGTAAGGATAGAGCAGATAACTTTTCTACTTTCACTATGAGATTGATCAATGAGATGCCTGTACTTGCTCCATTACGACCAGATGACTCTCAAAGAAACTCAAAGATTAGTTTTGATGTTGGCCCTGCACACGCTGACCACGCACCTTCAGTAAAGTCTCAAGGTGTTTTAGGACAGATGGCAGGTAGTCGTGCAGATGAAGTCATAGCTGATGATGTGGAAGTACCAAACAACAGCTTTACTCAACCGATGAGAGATAAATTATCGGAAGCTGTAAAAGAATTTGATGCCATTCTTAAACCAAACGGTAAAATAACCTTTCTTGGTACACCACAAACAGAACAATCTTTATATCTAACACTAGAAGAGCGTGGATATACCACACGCATCTGGACTGCACGTTATCCAGAGATAAAAAACAACTATGGAGATAGATTAGCTCCTAAGTTAACTGAGAAGCTTGTACAAGAGCTTGTAAAGCCTAAAGAACCTGTTGACCCTGATAGGTTCTCATCAATAGATCTGATGGAACGAGAGGCCTCCTATGGTCGTTCTGGGTTCTCTCTACAATTTATGCTAGACACTAGCCTATCAGACCAGGATAGATACCCTCTCAAGCTATCAGACCTAATAATATCTTCAGTAAATCCTGATCATGCACCAGAAAAGGTCATATGGTCTTCTTCACCAGAGTATGTAATCAAAGAATTACCTTGTGTAGGGTTTAATGGTGATCATTTCTATCGCCCTGCACAACAATTTGGTGATTGGATTGAATATACAGGGTCAGTTATGTTTGTAGACCCTTCTGGAAAGGGCCGAGATGCCACTGGTTACGCTGTTGTAAAGATGCTTAATGGAAATCTATACGTTCCTGATGCAGGGGGTCTTAACGGTGGTTACAGTGATGCAGTATTAACAACCTTATCCAAGATAGCCAAGACCAATAACGTAAATACAATTCTTGTAGAATCAAACATGGGTGGTGGTATGTTTGCAGAACTGATGAAACCTTTCCTTATGCGTTACCATCCCTGCGAAGTAAAAGACGTTAGAAACACTAAAAGCAAAGAACTACGCATAATCGATACCTTAGAACCTGTAATGAACTCTCATAGACTAATTATTGATAGAAAGGTTGTAGAAAAAGACTATAGATCTAACCCCAACGAAGCACCAGAAAGAAAACTAAAGCTTCAACTTTTTTATCAGATGTCTCGTATAACAAGACATAGAGGTTCTCTTGTACACGATGATATACTAGATGCTCTATCAGGTGCTGTAGCTTACTGGACTGAATACATGAACCAGGATGAAGACCGTAATATAAGATCTCGTAAAGATGAATTACTAAGAGTACACCTTGATAACTGGGGTTCTCTTATGAATAATTCTATTACTCAAACAGCTATGGGTATGACTCCTTCTCAAATAAGTAATTCTAATGATAATACCGATGGCTTTATAAGTAAATCTTATTAAAGCCCACTTGTAGATAGACTGTGGGGGGGACTATAGGGGGGGTCGTTAAAATCCACCATAGACTTACCATAGTTACATTATAAATCGACTATAGATTTGACCTTCATCAGCATCTTCATTATAATTATTCCATAGGTTCTCTCCCCATTAGACCTATAAAAGACCCTTGTAGTTTCCTTCTGGGTGGACCTACATAGGGTCTTACAAAAGATTTTTACCACAAAAATTTGAAGGGTTTACGCATATATACAAATCTAAGATTTACCCCATATATATAACTTTTTGTAGATATTTAAGCTATAACTACAGTCTTTTATATGTAGTACTGTCATAAAGACAGCACTGCAAGTTAATCTATACCTGGTCTTTTAAAGATTTTATAGTATTTTGGACAGTATTGAACCAATAAATGGACCATAGGGGGGTATATATAGGGTCTATTGTTACAAAGTGTTAAGATATTTATGTTTTGATTTTATCGATAGCGAACTTATATTAATAATGCAATCAGTACTAGAAATTATTTTTATAGTACTAATCCCAGAAACTTATTAATCAAAATGATTAAAACAAAAACTTTTAAAGAGAATCTAGAGACTCTTTATAATTCACTAGAGCAAAAACAAAGAGAACCTGGTCTAGGTTATTACTATTGTTTAAAAGAAGATCTAGAGAATAGAGAAGAGATCCAGAGATTTATTCAATTACTACATAATGACGAATCTCCTAATGATTGGAGATATGACATTATTCATTCTTTATTAAATAGTCTTTTAAATAATTATGACGTTAACAATGAAGATGAAGCCTATGAGCATATAGACATTATTTCAGATTCTTTGGTTAATGTTTATAACTATGGGTTAGCTAAATGGTTATGTGAAGATGTTTCCAGGGGTTATTTCGATAATAGTTCTGAAATAAGTTCTATTTATGAAGTTAACCATTCTGAGAGTATTTATGGAGTAATTATGAAGCGACAGTATGAAGAGATTTATATGATGGCTTCAAAGATAGTTGATTATTGTTCCTAGACAATCCCTTAAAGGGCCTACGGGCCTTTTAAAGGGTTCTCTTAATAAAGAACCTTAACAGCCCAGTTATTAATTTTAATTATGTCTAAATACATTTATCGAACTTATGACCAATCCTCTATTAAGGGGATTGAGAAAGGAGATAGAGAACACATGAGACTTATTAACTTAGGTTATAGAGTCTCTCATACATCAAGTGGTTTGATGTCAGCACACATGACTTATGAATTAATCAAATGACTGACAACAAAAGTAACCACGAAGCACAATTAAAAGCCGCTAAACGTGCAGAAATAGAGCGAATATGGTTCGCCCAGGAAGCAACTAATAAGGAATTATTAGAAGCTTATAAAGCTCTAGATATTAAGGAGAATAAAGAGCCTAGATAATTCTAGGCTTTAATTTCTTTTTATTTTTTATTATTCCTGGTCTTATTATCCTTGGCGAACTTTTAAATGAACCTATTAAGAATTTTTTTAATATGAATTTTTAACAGGTTCTTTACGAATCTTAAACCCAGATGTTTTTTTATTATGAAACTTTGTACAAATCAGAGTATCCCTTGCGAATTTTTAAAGGGAGCTTGTATCTTTTTATCCGATGAGGATGAGGGGAGATATATAAAAGATGTGTGTGTAGATCTTGAGAAACATTCTATTATCTTGATTGATGATGATGGTAATGGATTGTATTGGGAGTCTTTACGCAATGCGTCTATCCAATTCCAGGGGGGTAGATAGATGAAAAACTACAAGTATAGACCACCTTTTCCTAAAGAAATGAAAGAAAAGAGAAATCAACTTATTTTAAGTATGAGAAAAGAAGGCCATACATTGCAATCAATAGCTAATAAGTTTGGATGTTCAAGAGAATGGATTAGATTGGTTCTTAAAAATCAGTTAAACACCACAGAAAAGTTTGTTTTTAAACCCGAAGAACATTGTAAGGAAGATGAATATACTGCTCACGATATAGTAGAACTTACTGGTTATCCTTTTGAATATTTAGGAATTTTGATTAGCAAGAACTGGATACCAAAAGCAACTAGAATTATGAATACTGAGGTGAATAGTAAAATAGAAAGACATTTTTGGAAACAAACCGATATTGATAAGTGGATAAAACTTAAAATAAAATATTTAAAGATTGCACTTGAGAGTTATTTGCAATGCAGATTAACATTTCGAACAGAAAAGTATCGTTGTGCATATAAATTTACTCATCCTAATTTACAAAGGAGGTACAAACTGCTTGTTCAATTACAGTCTGGTGATTGGAAAGGCAAGCTTTCATATAATTCAAAACGTAATAATGAAGTGATGAAAGAATTTTATGGTTATGTCAAACCTTTTGAGTATATTCCAAATGATTATTCTAAATATTTAAATGAAAAAAGTAATGAAGATTATGCACAAAAGGGTTTGTTCAATGGTTTGACAACAGCAAAAATAATTAACATGAGCAATATGACTCTTATGAATTTTAGAAAAAAAGGTGTTTTAAAAAAAGGTACACACTACATTAAAGGAGATCACTACTTTCACCAGTATATGTATTACCCAGAAAAAACTAAACAAGCAATTATAAATGCTGGTTACGATCAAAGAATTGCTGATGCACAGAGAAAAAGATGGGCTAAAAGAAGGGGGGAAGATGTCTGATTATCCATACAACCTTACAGCAATAGCTACTCATTTAAGGGAGCTTGCAGGGTCTATTGCTAAGAAGTTAGACATAAGTGAACAGGATGCCTGGGATCTTTGTATTGAAAAGCTTGAATCTAAATACCTACACATGACAAGAGAGGATAATAATGATTCAATGTCCTAACTGCAACAGCAACAATACTATTGTCTTACATACAAGAGAAAGGGAAGCTGCATATCTTTGGAGGTCTAGAACCTGTAAGGAATGTGGTAAGAACTTCAGTACAAGAGAGTACAGTTTGGAAGAACTTGCCAAGCTGATTGATGAAGGTAAGGAATCTCTTGATATTATGCGTGGTCACTGCGATGAATTACTAAGTGACCTACAGGTTTTAATCTCTCAATATTCAAATACAAAGGAGTCTAAATGAAAATTGATTTAACAGAGCGAGAGTGGAGACACATTAAAATTGGATTACTTCAATCAATTTCTAATACTGATAAATGTTCTAAAGGTAAATTTGACGATAATCCTTTAATAAAAGAACTTTTAAAACTTCATGACAAAATTGCTGTAGCAATGGAAAATGAAAAAAACAAATTAAAGAAAACAGAAAGCGATCCTTTCGACCCTTATAAAAGAAAATATTATGCAAGCAAAGGTTTTTATCAACAATTACACGCAGCTGACATGATGGGCTATAAATCTGAAGGTACTCTTGTTAAATATCGAAAAAATGGTGTATTAAAAGAAGGCATTCATTGGATAAGAACAGTTGGTAGAGGTATTTCATATGACCCAGAAAAATGTAAAGAAGCTATTAAAAAAGCAAAATTAGGTTAATAATGACAAAGCAAACTGATTTAGAAGATCGGATGTGGAGTCGTGGGTTTGACAGACGGCAACGCAACATCAACAACAACTTATCAAAGGGTACAGAATCAGAAACAGATTATGCAAGAACCATGATTAAAGCTGGTCTGTTACCTTTTGTTGAAGCTATACAACAGTTCCTTGATAGGGCTTGGAGGGGTACACCAGGGGTAAAAGCTACAGCAGCAATTAAGCTACATGAATTTAAAGATGTAGATGTTATTGCTTTTATTACTTTCAAAGGTGTTATTGATGGTGCTTCCCAAAAGAAAACAGCTACACAGGCAGCACTACAGGTAGGGCATATGCTTGAAGATGAGCAGAGGTTTACTTTATTTGAACAGCAAGATAAAAAACATTTTAGAAATGTAAAACAGCATATATCAGATACCAATCATCAAAGGTATAGACGCAATATGATGATGGGTCACATGAGAAACAGAGGTTTTGTTTTTAAATCGTGGTCAAAGGAAGACAAACTAAAGGTTGGTTTGAAGCTTATAGATATAATGATTAGTGCTGTTGGGATGGTAAAACTTTCTACTGTCAGATCAGGTAAACAAACAAAAACATATGTTGAATTTACGCAAGGCACTATGGATTGGATAAAACGACAACGCAAAAATAGACTAGCTTGTTATCCATTGTATGAACCATGCGTAGAGCAACCGATTGATTGGACTAGTACTACAGAAGGTGGTTTTCATACAAAAAGACTAAAACATATCAAGGCAATCAAATCAAAAGACTTTACTTACCATGAAGAAGTAACAAAAAGAAAACCAACAGCACTTTATACAGCACTGAATTGTCTTCAACAAACAAAGTGGGAGATAAATACAACTGTTCTAGATATTGCTCAAAGCTGTTGGGATAGAGGTATAGAAGTAGGTTGTCTAATAGATGCTGAACCACTGCCACAAACTCCAAAACCTTATGATATTGATACTAATGAAGACTCAAGATCTTGGTGGAGAAGAGAAGAAGTATTAAGACATGATCAAAATGCACATGATCGGATGAAAAGGTATCAATGTATTATGTTGCTTGATACTGCTACCAAGTTTGCAGAAGAACCTTTCTGGCACGTTACACAGGCAGATTTTACAGGCAGAATCTATTATGTATCAGGTATTTTCAATCCACAAGGTAATGATTTAGCAAGATCTTTACATAGATTTGCAGAGGGTGCAGCAATAACAGATGAGAAGGCAAAGAATTGGTTAGGGATAGCAGGTGCTAATTCATGGGGTATGAGCAAATACAGTTATGAAGAACGTATTGAATGGTCTAAGACAGAAGGAGAAGCTTTAGCCAGACAGATAGCAAGCAATCCAGAATCTTTTATCAGCATATGGAGTAAAGCAGAAGAACCTTGGCAGTTTCTTGCTTGGTGTTTGGACTTCAACGAGCTATTGGAACAGGGTTATGGCTATGTAAGCAAGCATCCTGTATTACTTGATGGTACGAACAATGGGTTTCAACATTTTGCAGCCATGTCTCTTGATGATAATCTTGCAGCAAAAGTAAACCTAAAAAACTATGACCAGGTAGAGGATTTGTATGAAGACGTAAAAGATCAGGTGATAAAAGAGCTTCGTGATCTTAGTTATGAACAATGCCTTGCTGAAGATTGGTATAGGCATCACGAATTAATTACAAGAAAGATGATAAAAAAACCTGTGATGATGATACCCTACAGTGGTAAAACTTTTGGTATTGCAAGTGCTGTTCGAGATTACTTTGTAGGTAGTGACGAGGAGTTGTCTTGGGATAAAGATTGCTTTTTACATAATCATTATCTTGCAAAAATTATAGAGAAAAGCGTAAATAATATTTGCCCTAAATGTATGACAGTAATGCAGTATTTATCAGATATTGCAAGATGTTTTGGTCAAGAAGAAAAAAATATATCTTGGATTACACCATCTAATTTTTATGTTAAGCAGCAATATTACAACTTTAATATGAAAAGAATACGCACGAAACTGCATACCAGTACTGTAAAGTTGTCACTTCTTACTGATACAAAGGAAGTTGATAAAAGAAAATCTACTCAGAGTTTTGCTGCAAACTTTGTTCATAGTTTAGATGCTGCTAATGTACATTTAGCATTGACAAAAAGTAAGGCTAGTGGTCTAAATCAATTCTGTACAATACACGATTGTTTTGGATCACCTGCTGCACATATTGAAGAGTTTATAGGCTATGTAAAAGAAAGTTTTGTTGATATGTATAGCAAAAATTTATTAGATGATTTATATCAGCAAGCAGTAAACCAATTAGAAGATTCAAGCAAGCTACCCATACCACCAGACATAGGGGATTTTGATGTATGTGAAGTTTTATTAGCACCATATGTGTTTAGTTAAACAAAAACGTGACAAGTTATTTATCTGCGATACCATCAGTGATACATCCAACATGGATGCAAATAAAAGAAAATTCTAACTGAAATTTCCAAATGAAACCAGAAGTTTTAAACATCACAACACCAGTATGCCTATTTCAATTTGCATGGCTGGTAGAACCCGACACTAAATTTGATGCGTCAGGTATTTGGCAGGTCGAATGTCTTATTCATCCTGATGATGCTACAGAAGTTGAAGAACAACTTAGTGGTTTACTTGAAAGATGGAAGGCACAACTAAAAACTGCTAACCCAAATAAAAAATTTAAACTTGCTTCTTTACCTTGGGAGTTTACTGAAGTTGATGGCAAGCCATACTTCAAAGTAAAAACCAAGATGAAAGGAGGTGGAATCAGAGCAGATGGTACACAGTGGAAGCAAAGACCACCTGTATTATTTAATGCTGATGGTTCTCCTATGACAGAAGAGCAGAAGGAGAAAGTTAACAAGTGTGGTCCTGGCACAACTGGTCAGGTAAATATGCGTTGCAGTGGATGGGAAACAGCAGCTTTTGGTGTTGGTATAAAGATCCAACCAGAAGCAGTAATTATCCACAACCATGTCGAATACATCAAAACCGCACAAGGCTATGGCTTTGAAACAGAAGAAGCAACCATCGAAGAAGAAAAACCGAAAGCAACAGCAGGGTTTGAGACAGTCGGAGCAGACGAATTTTAAAAGTAAGTTTGAAGCTGCAATAGCAGCTACATTACAAGCAAATAAAGTTCATTTTACCTATGAAACACTTGATGTTAGCTACCAAATCAGTTGCATTTATAAGCCTGATTTCATCCTTGACAACGGCATCTGTATTGAAACTAAGGGCTTCTTCTCAAAGGAAGACCGCAGAAAACATCTTGCTATCAAGACGCAAAATCCCACATTAGAAATCAGGTTCTGTTTTCAAAACAGCAAAGCAAAATTGAGTCGTGGCAAAAGAAGTTTAACCTATGGTGCTTGGGCTACCAAGCATGGGTTTCTCTGGAGTCATGGCTCTATCCCAGAAGAATGGTATGGAAACCAAAAGTAAGTACGTCAGAAAAGAACCCTGCCCTGAGTGTGGCAGCAAAGATAACCTAGCCATCTATGACGATGGACATGGTTACTGTTTTGGTTGTGGCTACACGCAGCAACCAGAGAAAAATAAACCCAGAAAATCTTTTGTAAAACCAGTGAAGAAACCATTACTTAAATTTGTTACGCCAAAAGCATTACCAAAACGTGCGATCACAAAAGAAACTTGTGAACTTTTTAACTACGGAACATCTGAACATAATGGTCAGCCAGTACAAGTTGCTACCTATGAAGACAAATTAGGTAGACAGGTTGCACAGCATATAAGATTTCAGAACAAAAAATTTATCTGGCTTGGTGATGTTGGTGATCTACAGCTATGGGGTCAGAGATTATGGAGACAAGTTAATACAGGTAATATGTTTGTCACTATTACAGAAGGAGAGATTGATTGTATGTCAGTCTCACAAGCACAAAATAACAAGTACCCTGTAGTAAGTTTGCCTTCGGGTTCACAGTCAGCTAATAAATATATAGCTGCAAATCTAAAATGGTTATCTCAATTTGTACGGATAGTAATTTGTTTTGACAGTGACGAGCCTGGCATGGTTGCTGCCGAAAAAGCAATTAAAATCTTACCTCCTGGTAAGGCAGCAATATGTAGATTACCTAGAAAAGACGCTAATGAAATGCTCATCGCAGGTGAAGGGGAAGAACTTAGAGATCTGCTATGGAAAGCAACACCTGTTAGACCAGATGGAATCCTTAACGCATCTAACCTCTGGACAGAACTAACAAAGAAAGGCAGCAACAGTATCTGTTCTTTTCCTTTTCCAGAGCTTGATAAGTTCTGCAAAGGGTTTCGTAAACAGCAGATGCTTTGTATTGCAGCAGGTAGTGGTACAGGTAAGTCAACTATATGTCGTGAACTTGCACATCACTTTATGAAGAATAGTCTGACGGTAGGTTATATAGCTCTAGAAGAATCGGTACAAAGAACAATGCAGGGGATACTCGGTGTAGAGATGAATAAACCCCTGCATCTTGAGGATAATGTAGAAGAAACAGAAGGGCTAAAACAATCGTTTGACAGACTGTTTGGCACAGGAAAACTATTTTTATATGATCACTTTGGGTCTATTGATCCTGATAGACTAGTTGAACAGATACAGTATCTTGCAACAGCAGAAGGTGTAGATGTTGTTATCTTGGATCATTTAACAATAGTTGTTTCTGGTATCAGCGATTTAGATGAGAGAAGAGCTTTGGATGTGGTCTGTACAAAGCTTAGACAGGTAGTTGAATCTACTGGTATAGGTTTGATTATTGTCTCTCACTTGCGTAGACCAGAAGGTAAAGGACATGAGGAGGGTAACAAGGTTTCTCTGAATCATCTGAGGTCGAGCCATTCAATAGCCCAACTAAGTGACTTGGTAGTGGCCTGTGAAAGAAACCAACAGGGAGATGTAGCTGAAAGAGCAGAACTACAGTTAAGAGTATTGAAAAATAGACACACAGGAATGACAGGACCAGTAGATAAATTATTGTATGACGAGAAGACAGGAAGACTTGTAGTACCAATGGAAACTTATTTCGAAAACTAATGACTTTACTTATTGACGCTGATTGGCTTGTTTACACATCATGTTGTAACGCTGAAAGAGAATATGAATGGATGAGAGATTTATGGAGTTTTAAGTTTGATGCACAAGAGGTACACGAAATTATTGATACAAGGGTTGAACGATACCAAGCTATAGCTGAAGGCGATAAAGATGTTGTAATGTGTTTCACAGAATATCCTACCTTCAGACATACAATCTACCCAGAATACAAAGCCAACAGAAAAGAAAAAAGAAAGCCATGTCGATATAGAGAAACAATAGAACAAGTGAAAGAAAGATATACATCAGAAAGCTATTCTGGCTTAGAAGGTGATGATGTTCTTGGCATACTTGCCACTAGCAAAAAATATCCAGATCCCATTGTTGTATCAATAGATAAAGACATGAGATCTGTGCCTTGTACTCTTCTTGCAGGTGATGACATGGAGCTTATAACTAAACGTAAAGCTGATAGACATTGGATGATACAGGCTCTTACAGGAGACAGCACTGATAATTACTTTGGTATTGATAAGGTAGGACCAGTAACAGCAGAAAAAATATTAGGTGAAGCCAAAACACTTGAACAAATGTGGGAGAAAGTAGTAGAAGCTTATGAAAAAAAGAAATATAATTTTGCTGATGCTGTTCTTAATGCACAGCTTGCAAGAATACTAAGAGATGGAGACTTTGATTTTGATACAGGAGAAGTATCTCTCTGGACTCCATAAAAAGATAAATATAAACCTTCTATACTTTATTTCTTAAATTAACATATACTAAATATAAATCTTATTAATCATGCCATCTGAAAAATTACCAATAATTACAGATGAATTGATTTTTGCCTTAGATCAAATCTTTCCTAATCGTCATCCTGATTTGTCTTTATCTGATAGAGAGGTATGGTATAGAGCAGGGCAAAGGTTTGTTGTTGATTATTTAATTGAACAACAGGCAAGACAAAAAGACACCATGCTCACTGAATCAGTCTTGGAGAATTAGCCATGTGCTTTGGAAGACCATCCCCACCACCTTTACCAGAACCTAGACCAACACCGCCAAAGCCTGAGAAGACTGCACAGAGAGTTGTAGTCGGTGATAATAGAACTAGACCTGCACCTTCAAGTGTTACAGGTCAACAAACTACAACTACAGGTGGTAGAAAAAGAACAGGGCAAAGGCAGACACGAGCAAGAAGACTTGGTACAGCTATGTTGAGAATACCTTTGAATCCTAATCAAAGCACATCTGACTTGAGGTATTAAATATGTGTTTTTTCGGAGGAGGTGCAAGAGCAGCAACACCACCAAAAACTACTTTTGATGATTCTCCACCTGTTGTAACTGGTATGCAAACTGGTGTTGATAATCCTGTTGATACAGCAAAAGTAACAGAAGAACTAAAGATCAAAAGGATGGCGAAAGAAGGTATGAGTAATCCTGGTGACTCTCTTAACATTGCAGGTGTAACAAAAAGAAGTGGTGGTCTAAGTGCTGTAGAAAGAAATAAACGCAGTGCTAGGCTTAGAGGAAAACTTGGCCCAACAAAAGCTCAAAAGGCTGCTAAAGCTAGAAGGTCTAAAAAATAAATGGAATACTCAACACAAGGACAAACAGCAGGTGGTAGATATGCACAACTACAAAGTGCAAGATCTACCTTTGATAGAGAAGCAAAAGAATCTTCTAAACTTACAATACCTAGTCTCATACCAGAAAGTACAACAGGTACAAGAGCAAAGATCAAAACACCTTTTCAAGCTGTAGGTGCTAGAGGTGTGAACAGTCTTGCATCTAAACTTTTATTTGCTTTACTACCACCATCAACTGCTTTTTTCAAACTTAGTATTGATAGTCTTGAACTGCTGAAACAAGGACAGGAAGGTTTAGAAACAGAGATAGATAAAGGATTACGAACAATAGAAACAGCTTTGATGAATGAGATAGAGATCTCTAACGACAGAGTTGCTATGTTTGAAGCACTGAAGCATCTGATCGTTGGAGGAAATGTTCTTCTCTATCTCACAGATGATGGACTCAAAGTATATCCACTATCAAAGTTTGTATGTAAAAGAGATGCAGTAGGCAATATATTAGAAATTATTACACAGGAATCAGTCAACCCTAATGCACTGTCACCAGAGTTTTTAGAACAGATCAAGAAGAAAGAAAACTATGATGAAAAGACAATGGATAGTGACCTTGATATTTATACATATGTCAGAAGAGTAAATGATGACTTTATGTGGTATCAAGAATGTAAGGGAGAAAAGATACCAGGCACTGATGGCAGGTCAAAAGTAGAAGTATCACCTTGGATTACTTTGAGATTTGTAAGAATTGATGGAGAAGATTATGGAAGGGGTTATGTAGAAGAATATAGAGGAGACTTAATTAGTTTAGAAGCTTTGATGCAAGCAATCATAGAAGGTGCAGCAGCATCAGCTAAGACTATATTCCTTGTAAATCCTAATGGTGTAACCAGAGCAGCAACACTAGCTAAAGCTCCCAACGGTGCAATACGAGAGGGCAGTGCAGCAGATATTTCTGTCATGCAGGTTGGTAAGGGAGCAGACTTCAATGTATCTTTCTCTGCAATACAACGTATTGAATCAAGACTTGAATATGCTTTCCTTATGGCAAGGTCTGTACAGAGAGATGCAGAGAGAGTGACAGCAGCAGAAGTTACCATGATGGCTAATGAATTAGAGAACAGTCTTGGTGGTATCTACTCCATACTTACACAGGAGTTTCAACTGCCATATTTGAAACGTAGGATGCATATGCTTGTACGTTCTGGTAAAGCTCCAAAACTACCAGATAGAATAGTCAAACCCAAGATCGTGACAGGTGTTCAAGGGCTTGGTCGTGGTAATGATCGTAATAAGCTTGTTGAATTTATTGGAACGGTTTCACAAGCTTTAGGCCCAGATATTATGAGACAGTACATGAATGTAGATGAAGCCATAAAACGTCTAGCAAATTCAATTGGCATAGATACTGCTAACCTAGTAAAGACACAAGAAGAGATACAGGCAGAGATGGAAGCGATGCAACAGCAGCAGCTTATCCAACATCTCGGACCTGCTGCTCTCGGATCACCATTGCTTGATCCACAAAAAAATGCAAATGCACAACAACTAACGGAGGAATCTGATGCCAACCAAGAAACCTAGAAAAAGGGATGAAAACGGTAAGTTTGTACCTGCAAAAGCAGTAGTAAGCAAACTTGGCGTGAATGATGAACCAAAACCAAATGAACCAAAAGTGGTCGAAACTAAAAATGGGCGTACACTTACTTATAGTTAACAAAATATTATGACTTCATCCCAGGTAAATGTTACCGAGACACCCCCTATGTCTCGTCAAGACTTAGAAACTCTTGCAAAAAATGAAACTGATGAGAACGGTCTTATCTTAGGAAAGTTTAAATCAGTAGAAGATCTAGCTGCTAGTTACAAAGAACTTGAAGGTAAGCTAGGTGCAGCTACAGAAGAAGATCAGGCTGAAACTTCAGAACAGGAAGAAACTGAAACAACAGAATCTGACTTTGATGCTGAAGAATATTATGGCGATGGACTTGCTTCTGTATTAGAAGAAGTTGGTATTGATCCACAGGAAATCTCTAACAGGTTTGCAGAGACAGGTGAGATCAATGATGATGATTATACAAAGCTAGGAGAAGCAGGTTTCTCTAAACAAGTTATCGACACCTATCTTGATGGATTAAGAAATGGTGGTGTAACAGGAGAAGATATTGCTTCTGCTCAGATACAGGGTATAAAAGATTCTGTTGGTGGTGACGATAATTACAGTAAGATGGTGGCATGGGCTGTTGATAACCTCCCTGCCAATGAAGTTAATGAATTTAATTCTTTAACAGAAACAGGAAATGCAACTGCAATTAAGTTTGCAGTACAAGGTCTTTATTCTCAATACAACAATGCTATGGGTGTTGAACCAAACTTAGTAACAGGTCGTGCTTCTCAAAGTGGACCTACACCATTTAGATCTACAGCAGAGGTAGTTACCGCTATGTCAGATCCACGCTATGGTAAAGATGTCACATACACCGAAGATGTTCAAAGACGTTTAGGTAATAGTGATGTATTTAACACTGGTCGTTAATTATGGCTAACAAACCAACCAATCCAACTCTTTATGCAAGAGTAAAGGCAGAAGCAAAGAAGAAGTTTAGAGTCTATCCTTCTGCTTATGCTAATGCCTGGTTGGTTAGAACCTATAAGAAACGTGGTGGAGGTTATCGTAAAACTTAATCATGCCTTATTCTAAAAAACAGATGAAGATCGCTAGGGTTGCAGAACCTAGAGATAAAATCACAAGAGAAGATCTTATGATTCTTCGTAAATCTAAAAAGAAAAAGAAAAATGGCAAAGCTTAATCTTAGCCAGATGAAAAAGCTGAAGGCACATTCAGTTCATCACACACCTAAACACATGAACCTTATGAAGAAGCTTATGCGTGAAGGTAAATCATTTAAAGCTGCACATACTGCTGCACAAAAAGAAGTAGGCAAATGAGTCTTACAAGATGGTTCAAAGAAAAGTGGGTAGATGTTAAAACAGGTAAACCCTGTGGAAGACAGAAGGGTGATCAACGTGGCTACCCTGCTTGCAGACCATCAAAAAGAATTAGTAGTAAAACACCAAAGACTACCAGTGAAATGAGTAGTAAAGAAAAGGCTAGATTTAAAAGAGAAAAAACAGGTCCAAAAAAAATTAGTTATCAACACAGAAGAAATAAAAACAGAAAAAAGTTAAGACTTGCATAAGAGTGTTATATTTTAATTAACTGCTTATCTTTCCTTTATGTCGAAGGATGTATCTTTTACCAAGAAGGATAAAGATCCCACTGGGGGTCTTACTGCTTCTGGCCGTAGAAAATACAACCGAGCAACAGGTGGAAACTTGCAAGCTCCTGTTACTAAAAAGACAGGTCTTTCTCCTAGACAAAAAGCAAGAAGAAAATCTTTTTGTGCAAGAATGTCGAAGGTAAAAGGACCGTTAAAGAAAGATGGTAAGTTAACACGCAAAGCTCTTGCACTACGCAAGTGGAATTGCGGATCAGTATAAACTCAACAAAACGAAAATCTAAATATCAAAAGTGCCTGATGCGTCAGATAACACTTGAGAGAACAGACAGTAGTGAAGTTAGTTTCTCAAATTATTAATCAATCCAAAGGAGTTTTATTATGGCTAACGCCACAGTATCTCGCCTTGGTCTGGTAAACAATAGTGGAACAGACTTTGAAGCTCTGTTTCTGAAAGTGTTCTCTGGTGAGGTTTTAACAGCCTTTGCTAGAAACAACATCTTCAACGAGCAGCTTCATTCAGTTCGTACTATTACTTCTGGTAAATCAGCACAGTTCCCTGTTACAGGTGCTGCAACTGCTGCATATCACACACCAGGAAACCCATTAGTGGGTGCAAACCAGATCTTGGCAAATGAAAAGATTATTTCTATTGATGATCTTTTAATATCACAAGCTTTCGTCTCGAACCTGGATGAATTGATGAATCATTATGACGTAAGGGCAACTTACGCTGATGAATTAGGAAAGGCTCTCGCAAAAACATACGATCAAAACGTAGCGAAGGTAATTGCTAATGCTTCAAGAGCTTCAACAACTCTTACAGGTGGCAATGGTGGATTAGTTTCTACTCTTGCTAATGGTAATACATCCTCATCTGATGTAACTGGTGATGAGTTAGCAGCAGCTATCTATGACATCGCACAGGCATTTGATGAAAGAGACATCCCTCCAACAGATCGTTTCTGTGTACTACCACCTGCTGAGTACTACAAGTTAGCTGAATCAGCTACAAGAACTGTAGATGTTGACTTCAACCCAGGTGGAAATGGTTCATTTGCATCAGGTCGTATACAACAGATTGCTGGTATTCCAGTGATGATGAGTAACAACGTACCTCAGTCAAACGTATCATCAAACCCAAGTGGAGCTAACAACACCTACTCAGGTGACGATAGTAAAACTATTGGTCTTGTCTTCCATAAATCTGCTGTTGGTACAGTAAAACTTATGGACATGACAACTGAGATCTCTGGTTCTGACTACGGAATTATGTATCAAGGTACATTAATGGTTGCTAAGTATGCTCTTGGTCATGGAATCCTAAGACCAGAATGTGCAGCTACTATTAAGCTATCTGCTTCTTAATTTCTATTTTTAGGGTATCTTATTATTAGATACCCTTTTTTTACAACCATGTATCATTCAACAAAGAAAAAAAAGAAGAAAAAGAAAATGGGTGGCAGAGAGTCACTTAAAATAAAAAAGTAAAAAACCATGACTGTAGCTGCAACCACTGAACTAGAAAGTATCAACATTATGTTGGCTGCAATAGGAGAAGCTCCTATTAACAGTCTTGCAGGTACACTTCCTGTTGATGCTCGTCTAGCACAATCAACTCTTACGGAAGTAAATAAAGAAGTTCAATCAGAAGGTTGGTCTTTTAATACTGAAATAGATGTTACTCTTACAAGAGATGGATCTAATCAGGTATCACTTTCAACTGATGTTTTAAGAATTGATCCTAATACTCATCATCACACTACGATTGATGCAATACAGCGTGGTTTGAAACTATATGACAGGTTAAATAATAAATATGAGTTTGATGAAGATCTCATTTGTACTGTTGTCTATTTCAGAACTTTTGATGAAATACCAGAACCTGCAAGAAGGTATATTACAATCAAAGCTGCTCGTATCTTTGTAGACAGATTAGTCAGTGATGATGGATTGAGAACATATACACAACAAGACGAAGTAAGAGCAAGAGCTATATTAATGGAAACAGATCTAGCTAATGGAGATCACAATCTTTTAAGAGGAGATCCAAGTCTTACAAGTGTCTTCGATACTTATTCACCAGCAAACGCATTAATTAGATAGCTATGGCAGTAGTATCAAGAGCAATTCCTACATTGCTAAGAGGAATCTCACAAGCTGCTGATTCAACAAAACAACCTGACCATGCCGATATACAGGACAATGCTAACAGCAGTCCTGTAAGAGGTCTTGTAAAGAGGTCTGGCACACAGTTTGTTACAACTCTAAGCTCTTCTACAGTAGGAAATGTTCATATACAAACTATCAACAGAGATATAAATGAAAGATATGTAGCAATATTTAGTAATGGCAATGTCAAAGTATATGAATTGGATGGAACAGAACTAACTGTAAATAAACCTGATGGTACAAGTTACCTAAACACATCTGACCCTAGAAGTGTAATCAAGACTGTAACTATTGCTGATTTTACTTTTGTAGTTAATACAAGTATTACAACAGCAATGGACTCATCTCTTAGTCCAGGTAACATCACACAGGCTGTAGTCTTTATAAATGCAGTTTCAGATAAAACAACATATTCAGTCACTGTAGATGGTGTGACTGTTACTGATGACACTACTTCTGACTCTACACTTAGTACCACACAGGTAGCTAGTGATCTTCAAGCTGGTTTAAATTCTGGTCTTACAGGTTTCACTATTGCAAGAAATGGTCCTGTAATACATATAAAAAAGAATGATGGCAGTAATTTTTCTATTGATGGTAATGATACTCAAGGTAATACACAGCTAACGGTAGTTAAAGATTCGGTACAAAGGTTTACTGACCTACCAACTGTTTCACCTAATGGTTATGTTGTTGAAATTAAGGGAGATGAATCAACTAATTTTGATAATTATTACGTCAAGTTTGTAACCAATAATGGTGGAGCTTTTGAAGAAGGGCAATGGGAAGAATCAGTAGAAGCAGGTATTCCTTTTAAATTTAATTATGACACTATGCCACACGTTCTTATACGTCAGGCTGATGGTAATTTTAGATTTGCAAGAGTAGACGGAGATACATATACAATATCTGGTACGACATATACATTACCTAAATGGGGAGAAAGAACTGTTGGTGATTTGGATTCAGCACCTAACCCATCTTTTATAGATGGCAAAATCAACAACGTCTTTTTCTTTAGAAACAGATTAGGTTTTTTGACTGATGATAACGTAGTGTTGACAAGGGTTTCAGAGTTTTTTAACTTTTTTCCAGAAACAGTTTTATCTGTTATAGATTCAGATCCTATTGATGTAGGTGCTTCTCATACTAAGGTTGCTATTCTTAAACACGCAGTAACTATGGGAGAACAGTTAGTTTTGTTCTCTGATCAAACACAGTTTGTATTGACATCATCATCTGATGCTTTGACACCAAAAACAGCTAACGTAGTTGTTGCAACTGAATTTGAATCCAGTGACCAGGCACAACCTGTAGGTTCTGGTTCTTCTATCTACTATCTAACAAAGAAAGGATCTTTTGCAGGTGTAAGAGAATATATAACACAGGAAAACATAGCCATTAAAGATGCAAGCAATATTACTGTTCATGTGCCAAGACTGATACCAAGTAATATTTTTAAATTAGCTGTATCTACTAATGAAGATGTTTTAGTTTTATTAGGTACTGATAATCCAAATAAGTTATATATAAATAGATGGTTATATGGTGATGGTTTTAAAAAGGTATTAAATAGTTGGTCTACTTTTACTTTTAATTCTGCCAAGTCAATAAAAAATATAGATTTTGTTGGTACTGATTTGTTTATGGTAGTAGAAGAAGCTAATGGTACAACTTTAGAAAAGATACCATTTGAAGCAGAGTTCAGAGAACCTAATTCAGAGTTTGAGTTTCATCTAGACCATAAGGTAACTGAAGCAACTACTGGTGTTTCTATTTCTTATAACTCTGGCACTGATGTAACTACATTTACTTTGCCTTACAGATTAAATGCCAGTATGTCTGTTGTTGGTCGTTACTTAGCTAATGGGGAAACAAGCACCTTTGTTGATACTCAAGGTAATACAAAAACATTGAAACCTGGTCAGGTTGTACAAACTACAAATACAACAAACGGATCTACATCAACAATCACAGCTAATGGTGATTTTAGAAATAGTAAGGTCATTATTGGTGAGCCATACCTTATGCACTATAGGTTCAGTCAACAGAGACTTACTGAAGGTGCTAACGCAGGTGAGATGATCAGTGGTCGCTTACAACTGCATCATTTCTATATTAAGTTTGAAGATACAGGATTTTTTAGAGTAGAGGTCACTCCTGAGAATAGAGATACATCAACTCATAAATTTACTGGTCGTTTCTTGGGATCTTCTTCTGCTGCTATTGGTCAGATTAATCTAGAGACAGGTACATTTAGAGTGCCAATAATGTCTAGAGCAGATAGAGTAGATATAGATGTAAAAAATGACACGTTCTTGCCTACTCAATTATCTAGTGCTGAATACGAAGCTATGTTTCATATGAGGAGTAGGAGGGTGTAATGGGTCATTTAAGAAAAGCTACATTTACAGATTTAAAATATGTTGCAGCAAACATGAGAGAAATTGATAAAATAGAAGCTTTGTATCAAACAGGACAAGAACCAAAACAAGCACTGCAATTATCTTATATATGCAGCAATATAAATATGGCAATAGCTGATGATTATGATCACCCCATAGGACTATGTGGGGTAGTTCCTGGTGGTGTTATATGGATGGTTGCTACTGATAAGTTATTTGAAAATAAAAAATATAGAATACAACTAATAAGAAAAGGTCGTAAATGGGTTGAAAGCCTATTGAAAAAATACAAAGTCTTATATAATTTTGTATATGCAGAGAATGATTCTGCTATTAAATGGTTAAAGTCTCTTGGGTTTACTTTTATCCAATATCACGAACATTATGGTATGCAGGGTAAACCATTCTACGAATTTCTGAGGATAGCATAGATGTGTTTTGCAGCATTTCCAGCTATAGGAGCATTAGGTACAGGTGCAACATCAGGGTTGTTTGCTGCATCTTTAGGTCTTAACTTAGTTAGTGGTCTTGCACAAAGATCTGCTGCACAAGCTGCTGCTCAACAAACATATCAATCATCTTTAATAGCAAATAGATCAGCAGAACAGGCTTTCACTGCTCAACAAGAAGCAATATCAGATCAGCTAAAAGAAACAAGAGCATCATCAGCACAGGAAAAATTAGCTAAAACAATACAAGCATTACAGGCAAGAGGAGCTATTAGAGCTAGTGAACAAGCAGGTCTTACAGTAAATTTATTACTTGCAGATGCAGAACGACAAGCTGCTAATGCAAGAGAATCTATAAATCAATCATTAGAATCAGCTTCTAGACAATATACAAGAAATGTTGAAGGTCTTATTGCTCAAAGAGATAATAGACGCAATCAACTGCAAAGTAATATAAATCAAGCATACAATCAAATTCCATCATTAGGTTCAATAATTCTTAATACAGCAGCCCAAGGTTTATCTTCTTACACACAACTTACAACAGCCTAATGACATCTAGTTTTCAAAGTACAGCATTTCAATCTTCTGCAAGACCTGTAGATACTTTTGTAGCACCTCCAAGTGTTCAACCTAAAACAGATTTGGAAGAATTAGCAGAAGCATTGCAATCAATAAACCCCGCTATACAAACTTTTATTGGTTCAAGAATAAAAAAAGAAATTGAAAAAGAAGAAGCAGAAGGTACAGAACAAGCAATAGAAGATGCTGCTAGTAATTTTAAAGATATTAGTAAGGGTGTAAACAAAACTGATGGAGAAGATGCTGCACGACAACTTATAGGTGGAAGTATCTTTGCTGATCGTGCTTATCAAAAGACTAAAGCAGAAATTTTAGGTAATAATTTAGCAAGCACCTTATCCAATAGTTATGCAACAACGCAGATAGATGGTAAATCTCTTAATACATATTCTCTTAACTCTGAACAGTTTCAAACATGGTTATCAGGAGAAAGATCAAAAGTTGTTGACCAGTTGAATGATATAAACCCTACTTATGTAAATAAATATTTTTTACCAAAATTGGCTGATGCTACAGCTACTGTTACTTCTAGTCATATAAAACAACATCAAGAATATAATTTAGAGAAACTTAAAAATTTAGCTGTTCCCTTAGTTAAGGGTTTGATTGTTAGTGATGATGAAACAGATTTACAATTAATTTCTAATTTTGAAGAAAGCATGAATAACTTAGGTCTTGTTACAAAGGACAGAAGTGATCTTAATAAAACTATTGTAAATATTCTTATTGACCAGGCAGAAGCAGTTGGTCTTTCTGGTAATGGTGATATTGAAGGTGCGGAAGATATTTTAGATATTGCCTTGCAGTTTCCTTACGGTGTTGATGGTAAATTAAATCTTACTGCACATCCTGATTATCAAAACAAAGTAAATACTTTAAAAAAATCAATTAACAACTACATTTATGAATATGAAAAAAGAAAAGATGTAGAACAAAAAAGAAAACAAAGAGAAGAAACTATACAAGAATTAAAAAGGTTTGCAGGTACTGGTAACGCTAGAATTTTAAGTAATTTAATGAAAAAATATCCGTTAGATGCAAATAAAATATCTATTGCTGGTGTTGCTTTAGATGGCACAACCTTAGAAAGGTCTGCACAACTTGAAACAAATATGATTGCTGGTAAGTATGAATCTGCGAAAGATGCTAGTTTAGCAGCTTTGCAATGGTATCAAGATCCATCAACACCAAAAACTGTACAAAACAGAAACAGGTTAACTCAGTTATTAGATACTGCTGAATCCGTAGAAAGGGGTGATTATACAGAAATTAATAAAGGTCTTACAGAACTATTAGGTCAACTTAAAGGTGAATTTAGCGGTAGTGAATTTATTATTTCTAATACAGGACAGTTAAATGACAACGGTTCTCGTAATGTTACCGATTTCTATAACAAAGCAAAATTAGAACTTTATCAATATCGTTTAAGTGAAGAAGGTCGTAATGCAACAACTTTAGATATTATTAACAAAATAGAAGAAGTTAAGAGTAAATATATTGAACAAGCAAGAAAATTAACAGGTGTAACTATTGAATCAGGTAAAGAAGAAAAGAAAGAAGATGATTTAAGTGATATTCAAGGTGATGTTGAAGCTGGTGCATTTACACCTTCTACTCCAGAAGATGAAGCAAGAGAACGCAAACTAGATCAAACAGAGAAACTAGATGAAATTTTAAAAGGAGTAGACAAAACTAAAAAAATATCACAACCTAAAATAAATGAAATGTTATTAGCTGTAGGATTTACGCCAGAACAAGCAAAAATTATGGCTGCTGTAGCTATGGCAGAATCAGCAGGTGATCCTATGATTGATACTGTAAAGTCTGGTTTAGACCCAGAAAAGAAAAATGAATTTTCCATAGGTCTTTTCCAACTAAATATGATTGATGCATTTTTAGAAGAAAGATTGAAATTATTTGGAATAGAATCGACAGATGAATTATATGACCCTATTGTTAATGTAATAGCAGCTAAACGTCTATACGATCAGCAAGGGTTTGGTGCTTGGAGTGCATACAACAATAACTCCTATAAAAAGTTTTTAACAAATTAACATGACAGACTCAAATCCAATAGCTCGCTTTCGTAAAAACAGACAAGAAGCTGGTAAGAAGTTTCGAGAAAAACTTAAAAAAAATGAAGAAATAATAAAACAAACTACTAGCTCTAAAGTTATTAGAGGTGCATTATCTGGTCCTTTAAAAGCTGTAAATGAAACTGTTGAATTTGTAGATGATATTTATGATTACGCTGTTGGCAATCCATACGATAATAATGAACTTATAGATTTACAAGCATTAGGTCTTGAAATTAAAGGTGATAAAGAAGATTGGGCTTATACAGTACCACAAGCTATAACACAGTTCTTGCTACCTGCTGGTGTTATTAGTAAAGGATTGAAAGGTACAAAGCTAGTAGGAATGGGTAATGCTTGGGCTAGAAATGCTGTTGCAGGTTTTGTTACTGATGCTGTTGTGCAAGACCCTTATGAAGAAAACTTGTTTAATATGATTGACAAGCACCCAAGACTTGCAACTCCAATAAGTGAACTTTTAAAAGCAAAAACAGCAGAAGAAATAGGTGTAGCTGAAGCACGTTTTAGACAAGCAACTGGTGGATTATTAGCAGGTGAAGCTCTTACTGCTTTAGGTCTAGGTGTAAAAGCAATTAAAAAAACACCTGAGTTATATGAAAGAGTAATTAACAGATTATCAAGAAGAGATGAAATATTAATGACAGATAATGTTGTTGATAATCTTGGTGATGAAATTATTGATGATCTTAATCTTCCTAACAAAGTTGTAAAAGAAGGAGACAAAGTAGAAACTACATTTAATCCTAAATTTACAGGCGGTGGTGATCCTGATGTGCAAGAACTAATTTTAAAAAGAGCAGATGAATTAAAAAAATTAGACTCTAATAATGCTTGGCCTTACAAAAGAACTTTTGCTGATATGGTCAAAAATGCAAATGATCTATTACCAGCAGAAGTTATCGAATCTGCAAGATTATTTAATGCTAGATATGGCAGAGGGGGAGAAGAAGACTTACCTGCAACATTGATTGCAATGAATCAGTTGATGAATAAAAATGCTATCAACCTAGCTTCATTAGCAAAAACTATTGATGAAACTTTAGCCACAGGTAACAAAAGTGGATTTTCTGAAGAATTAAAAAAACAATTTATTAGAGAAGCAAAAGTACTAGATGGTCTTATTACTCTTAACAAACCACTCAAAACAGTACCTGCACAAACACTAGCTGCTAACAGAGCAGGTGGTGGAGTAGGCAAAGTTGCTGCTTCTGTAGAAGATTTAACAGGTCGAACACCAACAGAAAAAGCAATAGATCAGGCTACTGATATTAGAGGAACAGTTAAAGAACCTACAGATCCATTAGCTGAATTTTCAATGCAAGAAATATTAGATGCTGCTGAAAAAGGTGATAAGGCATCTTGGAAAAAACTAAGAATAATTACAAAAAAACTACAAGCTGCACAAGGTAATCCTCAAGCCTTGCAGAAAATGGCTAATGAAAGCAAACTGATGAGAGGACTAAAAGTTCAAAACGAAATATTTATAAACTCAATATTATCAGGACCAGAAACACACGCTGTCAACATTCTTTCTACTGGTTTAAATACTTTAGCTAGACCGTTAGAACAAACACTTGGTTCTTTTGCTCAAGGTGATATGACAGGTGCTATCAGAGGTGGTAAGGAACTTTATTATCTAATGTCATCTATTACTGATTCTTTAAAAGGTGCAAAGCTATCTTTTCAGATTGAAGATAATATTGTTAACCCTGGTGCAATGATTCAAGATGCTGATCGCTTTCAAGTAAGGATGGAAGGTGATGGTAATTTAGCAAATATAGTTAATGCTTTTGGTACGATTATTCGTTTGCCTAGTCGTTTTTTACTTGCAGAAGATGAATTTTTTAAGCAGTTAAATTTTAGAGCTTATGTAAAAGCAAGTGCTTGGGAAGATGGCATGAGAAAAGGTTTGCAAGGTGCTGATTTGCAAGATCATATACAAAGACAGTTTGATGGCACTATTGAAATTATTAATAAGAACAGCATGGCAAATGTTAAAGATAAGTCTGTTTTGGATCTATACGAAAAAGCACAGCAATATGCTGCTGAAACTACATTTACTGCCGATTTACCAGAAGGTAGTTTGGGTGGTGCAATACAAGGAGTGGCAAGACATCCAGCAGGTCGAATAGTTTTTCCATTTGTAAGAACACCAATAAATATATTTAAAACACAGGTAAGAAGAACTCCTGGTGTAAATATGTTGTTACAAGAATACAGACAAGCGTTAAAAAGCACTGATCCATCTGTAGTAGCAAAAGCAAAAGGTGAAATGATACTTGGTGGTTCTATTTGGGCTATTGCAGGTCTTACAGCTTATTCAATTAATGATCCTATGTCTGAGTTGGCAATAACAGGTGGTGGTCCTTCTGATTTCAATATGCTTAATCAGAAACGAGCTACAGGTTGGCAACCTTACAGTTTTAGATTTCTTTTAAAAGATGAAAATGGCAATGTACGCATGGGTAAAGATGGAAAGCCTAGATATAAATATGTAACTTTTAAAAGATTAGATCCTTGGTCTTCTTTTCTTATGATGGCTGCCGATGCAGCAGCTATTACAGGTAGTCTTAGCAAACAGGACCGTGATGATTTTGGTGTTGCTGCTTCTGTTGCATTAGGTCGTAATATTACAAACAAAACTTATCTACAAGGTATTACTGAATTGGCTGATTTATTAGGTAAGCCTTATAAATTAGAAAGTTGGCTTGCCAGAAGAGCAGCAGCAACTACTAACCCTTTTAGTTCCTTTGGAAGATCAGTAAAAAGAAGTGGTCTTACAACTTCATATGGTCAATTACCAGGTGATCAAAGGATTTTAGATAAAAAAGTAAGAGCAGGTGATGATGGATTTGTAGTACTTAGAAAATTTCACAATGAATTAGCTGCAACAATACCTGGTTATACTGGCGGTCTAAGACCAATGAGAAACTTTATAACTGGTTCTGTTATTGAATATCCTGTTGGTTTTGGTCCTGACACTATGAATATTCTTAATCCTATAAAAGAAACAGATAGCATCAACAACAATGTTCTTACAACTCTTGATGATATTGGTGCAAGAATTACACAGCCATCAGATGAGTTAAATATTGGAAGACTTCCTAGTGGTCAAGCTATAGGAAGTGGGATAGAACTAACATATGACGAACATCTTGATTTGATTGAAGAAACTGCTTTTGTAAAAATTAATGGTATAACTATGGTAAGAGCTTTGAACAACAGGATTCAACAAAAAGATTTTCAAGCATTAATGAAAAGTGTAAGAGGTGAATTAATAGAACAGAATAATATGGATATTGAAGTTAAAGCACAAGAAGCTAATAGGGATTTAGCAGAAGATATATTAAGAGATATTGTAAATAAATACAAAAGGGCTGGTAAAAAAGTTTGGTTGAGTAAAAATCCAGAACGTGAACTAGAATATAAACAGTTGCAATCTGCTATAAGGCAAGAAGCCAACAATGACATCCTTGAAGGTTTTAACCAACTTAATTAATCATGGCAACTAACACCGCAGCATCTTTTACAAACCACACAGGCAACGGTACTGCTGGTCCGTTTAGTATTTCTTTTTCCTATCTTTCAGAAGCAGAAGTAGATGTAACTGTAGGTGGTGTACTAAAAACCATAACAACTCACTATACATTTTCTAGTGCAACTCAGATTACATTTACCAGTGGTAATGAACCTGGTAACGGTGTTGCTATTAAGTTTCAAAGAGATACAGATATAAGTGCAAAGAAAGTAGATTTTCAAGACGGTAGTGTTCTTACAGAGACAGATTTAGATACCAACGCAGATCAGGTTATATTTGCTCAACAAGAGATTATTGATAAGTTAGGAACTATTGAAGAAAATGCAACAGGAGATCAAACAGCAGCAGAGATCAGAACATTAGTAGAGAGTGCAAGTGATAGTAATGTCTTTACTGACGCAGATCATACTAAGTTAAATGCAATAGAAGCTTCTGCAACAGCAGACCAGACAGCAGCAGAAATAAGAACACTTGTTGAAAGTGCTAGTGATAGCAACGTGTTTACTGATGCTGACCATACTAAATTAAATAATATTGAAGCAAATGCAACTGCTGACCAAACTGCTGCTGAGATAAGAACGCTGGTGGAGTCAGCAACAGACTCAAATGTATTTACAGATGCAGACCATACAAAACTAAATGGCATTGAGACAGGTGCTACCGCAGATCAAACCAATGCAGAGATAAGGGCAGCAGTAGAAGCTGCTTCTGATAGTAACGTCTTTACAGATGCCGACCACAGCAAGCTTAACGCTATTGAAGCTAGTGCTACAGCCGATCAAACTGCTAGTGAGATTAAGACTTTATACGAATCAAACAGCAATACAAATGCTCTTACAGATGCAGAAAAATTAGTTATTGATGGTGTTACAGCAAATACAGGTGAACTAAATAAATTAGATGGTTTTACAGGTTCTACTGCTGATCTAAACCAGGTATCAGGAATGTCTAAACAGACTACTATTACCAATAGTGATAGTCACTTTCCTACCTCTGGTGCTGTTGTAGATTTTGTTGCTAACCAGATAGCACCTGTTGGTGGACTTGAAGTTATAGCAGATGAAGATAGTTTTCCTACAACACAGCCAGTGTCAGGTGTTGTTATTAGTATCAGTAATGCTGATGGCTTAGTTATAAATAGTTCTGGGGTTGCAACAAACGCTAGGACAGTAGGTAGTGGAAGCGATAACGTAACTATAAATAACTTTCCTACAAGTCTAAGAAGTAAGACATTATCTAATGAATTAGGCTTGCTTGTTAGTTCTACAGGTGCAAGTCAGATATATAACTACCATAAGTTATTAGCAAAAGAAACAGATGTTTTGCAGCTATCAGAAGATATAAATGATTTTGGTAATAGATATAGAGTCGTATCAACAAACCCTACAAGTGATAATGATGCAGGTGATTTAATATTTAACACATCTACTCAAAAGTTATTAGTATATAACGCAACATCAGGTGCTTTTGAAGAAGCACAATCTGTAGGTAACTTCTTTATATCTACTCTTAGCCCTGCATTTAATGGAAGCGTACAGGACTTTACTATTACAAACGCACCAAGCAATGCACAGCAGATAATTTTAAGTATTAATGGTGTTATACAGAAACCTAATGCTGGTACATCTACACCTTCGGAAGGTTTTGCTTTATCAGGCAGCACAGTTAAGTTAGCTGCTGCACCTGCCAGTGGGTCAGATTACTTTGCAGTGGTTCTTGGTTCTACTGTAAACATTGGTACACCAAGCAACAACACAGTAACGTCAGCAATGATCGTTGATGGAAGTATTGTCAATGCAGACATATCAAACTCTGCTGATATTGCAGGTAGCAAACTGAGCCTTGTATCTACATCATCTACCGCAGGTGTTATTGTAAAAGGTGATGGTTCTTCTGATGGATATTTACAACTTAACTGTAGTCAGAATAGTCATGGTATAAAACTAAAATCTCCACCGCATAGTGCAGGGCAAAGCTATACTCTTACGTTTCCTTCTGCTATTGTTAATGGTGCATTTTTAAAAACAGATGCCAATGGTAATTTAAGTTTTGCAGCAGTAAATACTGATCTGGTAAATGACACCTCACCACAGCTAGGCGGTGACTTAGATACTAATACAAAAAATATTGTGTTTGGAGATAGTGCTAGCAGTTCTGATGATCGTTTGAAATTTGGTGCTGGTACTGATCTTTCTATATTTCATGACGGAACAAATAGTAAGCTGCAAAACGGCACAGGCGAGCTTATTTATATGAGTGACACTCACCGTTTAAGATCACATTCAACTGCTGATAATCATATAGTATCAGTTGATGGTGGAGCCGTAGAGCTATATCACAATAATCATAAATCTTTTCAAACATCTACTCATGGCGCACAATTTTTTGCACCAGAAGGCGGTACTTGTCAAGTATTCCTTTATGCAGATGAAGGTGATGACAATGCTGATTTATGGGGATTTCAAGCATCACATACTTCATCTAAATTTAGCTTAATTAATTATGCTAGTGGCAGTTATGAAAATTCAATAGTAGCTCATGGTGACGGAGCAGTAGAGCTATATCATAACAACAATAAAAAAATTGAAACGCATACAACTGGCGGTATTATTCATGGAGACTCTAATCAAAGTCAATTAATTTTTAAAACAAGTGACGCAGTTACTAGAGGGTCAGTATATGCTTATAGTGATAATTCTATTGCTTTTTTAAATCAAGCAGGTTCTTACTCTTTTAGAGTTGCATCTGATAAATCAGCAACTTTTTATAATACTGTTAACCCAAGTGCTAATAACTCTTACGACTTAGGTACATCATCTTATCGTTGGAGAAACATCTACACCAATGACCTTAACTTATCTAACGAAGGTTCATCTAATGACGTTGACGGAACTTGGGGAAGTTATACTATACAAGAAGGAGCAGAGGATTTATTCTTGATTAACAAACGCAATGGCAAGAAATACAAGTTTAATTTAACGGAGGTAAACTAATGTCTATATTTTTAGGTGGTACTGATTCTGCTAATGAGCTAGATGATTATGAAGAAGGTACTTACACTCCTACTATGACAAATGGATTTGATTCTGGACTTACTTATTCAGTTCAAAATGGATTCTATAGAAAAATTGGCACTCTTGTTGAATTTAATTTTTATATACAGTTCGGGAGTGGAAGTAATGATACAAACGGAGGTCGGCTAAGAGTTAGCCTTCCATTTAGTCAAAATAGTTCTAATTATCTAAGAGGTCATGGAATTATAACTTATCATAATATAGCAAGTGCCTCACCAGACAGCGACCCTCCTTCAATTTATGTAAGTGGTAATCATGCTGACTGTTATTCATCTAATGGTGCAGATTTTAAAGGAGGTAATGGAAGTAATCAAGCTAGTAGATATTTTATTGGTGGTGGTCATTTTTATTCTCATTAGACCGAAGCTACGTCTATAAACTAAGCCTTTACTAAACACTATTATGGCATTAACAAAAGTATCAACAGATGGTGTCAAAGATGATGCCATAACAAAAACAAAAATCCCTGCAAACCAGATAGAAGCTAGTGAACTGGCAGACAACGCAGTTGATACTAATGCCATAGCAGATCAGGCAGTAGCTTTATCTAAACTACCACATGGCACATCAAGTAATGATGGTAAATTTTTACGAGCAAACAACGGAGCAGACCCTACGTTTGAAACAGTAAATACAGACTTAGTATCTGACACATCACCACAACTAGGCGGTGACTTACAAAGTAATGGTAACAATATACTTATTGCTGATACTTCTGGTACAGGTAATAATCGACTTAAATTTGGTGATTCTGGAGATCTTGCTATTTATCACGATGGAACTAATTCTTACCTCGCACATGAATCTGGCACAGGAGATTTAATACTTAATACAGACAGCACTTGTAGTATAAATCCTAATGGTGGTGGACACTTTGGCTTAAGAGTTATTTCTAATGGGTCTGTAGAATTGTACCAAGCAGGCAATAAAAAGTTTGAGACTGAATCTAATGGCTCTACTGTAACTGGGCGTTTTAGAGTACAAAATAGTGGTGATACTGACTTAGTTATTAGTGATACTTCAGCTAATGCTGTATCAGGCTTTCTTGGAGTAAAAACTGCTGGAAAACTTGAATACAACTGTTACAAATCAGGAGTTGGTACTAAATATCCTCATGTGTTTGTTGGTTATACAGAGGAATATGCACGAATAGATACTAATGGTATTAAATTCAATGGTGACACCGCAGCAGCCAACGCACTTGACGACTATGAAGAGGGTACATGGACTCCGACTATAACAGGAGGTGCAATAACCGCTAATGGTGCATATTATACTAAGGTCGGAAGAGTGGTGCATTGGTATCTATATGGAACCATAACTAATACAGCAAATAATTCTACTGAATTTCGCATATATGGTTTGCCATTTACTGTTGGTGGTAATACTCAGGGTTTAAATAATTACTACGGTGGTGCTGCATCAATTAATTATACGCAAAGTGCAAATAACGGTGGATTAACAAACATGGGAGTTTTAGCTCATGGTTCTACGAATTATTTATATTTTCATTTTATAGGAGTTGGAGACAGTAATCAACCAACTAATTCTTATTTTCATAGTCATATGTTAAATCAAGGTTTTATCATTGCTGGTTCATATTTTGTTTAATTAGACCGAGCTACGTCTATAAACTAAGCCTAAACCTGTTTTAATCGGAGATTAATCCTAATGGCACTTACAGAGTCAATCGAATACGACAAGATAGAAGTTGTCGGAACATACAAAGCGGTGCAAGTCCGCAAAGCAACTGTCATCAAAAAAGATGGTGTTGAACTTACAAGGTCTTTTGAAAGATATGTACTAAATGCTGGTACGTTAGATAGTTCTGACAACCTAGTTGATACTGACATATCAGGAGAACCAACAGAAGTCTCTGCAATCTGTAATGCGGTATGGACTACTGATGTCAAAGCTGCGTGGAAAGCTAAACTAATAGCAGATAAATCATCTACACCTTAATGTCAAAACCTACTCTTGAAGAACTGCAAGCAGAGTTGCAAGATATTGTTAACAGACACAACCAGGCACAAGAAGTTGTCAAGCAATGTCAAACAAGGTTTACTGAATTAACAGCTATCATTAAAGATAGAACTACCCCTGAGTCAGATGCCACTTAAAGGAAAACAGTACAAGATTGATGCTGATTAATTAACCTTATCTTGCATCTGCCTTGTCATTAACCCCATAGTGACGTAGAGAGGAGATAGGGCTACAATAAGCAGTAATACAAGCACACTTGAAAAAGATAGTGCTTTTAAAATTGCAAATTTAATCATGTTTCAAAAAAT
>NTLX01000015.1_pt1 | contig 34769 bp, 85 predicted proteins | sample 1251771 | NCBI WGS metagenome assembly NTLX01 (sample SAMN07250028, study PRJNA358725) | marine metagenome | isolation source: viruses from ocean water | place: Pacific Ocean: North Pacific Subtropical Gyre | collected 2015
ATCCCACCATAAATCGCCATCGCTTGGCGAGCTAGGAGCATTTTGTGAAACAGAAATTGAACCGCCGCCTGTACCGGGTGTGCCTCCAATGCCTCCTTTGGTTATAATTTCATTTATTTTTGTACGAATTTCATTCATACTCAATGGGCCAGCATCATGACCAATTAATGGACCAGTACCGTATCCATCTTCAGGACCTTCATTTGTGTATGCTGCAGAAACAGTAATTGCTCCTATCATCGCAGAAGGATGAGAAGTACAAAAATAAGTAAAAGATCCTTGGCTTACAGGATTTACAACAATTTGACCGCCGCTTTCATTAATAATCCCTACTGATGGGCTAGCATCATTGGTGATGCGCATAGGATGCCCACCACTAGCATTAGTAATTGTTACGCTATCTCCAGCTCGAAAAAATAAGTCGGGATTTTGAGCATCAACTAATCCGTGTCCATTCCAAAGATAATAAGAGTTGCCAGAAGCGGTTACAGTATAATTATATGTGGCCATCGAAGTAGATTACACGATAATTTATTTTTTGTGAGTTTGAATTTTTTGTATTACAAATTTAAGTATTTCACTGCGCTTGATATCTTCTGGTCCAAAGTAAAATGTATGAACGCCTTGATCTTTACTTTCAGTATCATTAAATAATTTATACATATCTGCAAACCCACTTTTTCCATTGATATCACTTTGCATAGGATCACCGCAAATAATTAATTTACTGTTTTCTCCTAATCGCGTCATTAAAGTTGTTAATTCTTTGAATGTAAAATTTTGTGATTCATCAGCAATTACAATTTCATTTCTCCAACTTGCTCCGCGCAAATAATTAATTGGCATGCCTTTTATTATATCTTCTTCTTTTACAGTTCGAGCTTGTCCAGGCAACAAAAGTTCTTCGAGCTTTTCGTTCATGGGCATCATGTACGGATTAATTTTTTCTGCCATTTCTCCAGGAAGTGCGCCTAAACTCTTTTCGCCGCTTTCGGCAATAGTTCGTACATATGTTATGCTGCGCTCATTGTTCATGTTAAATAACTGCAGAGCACCATATATTGCGACAAATGTTTTGCTGGTTCCTGCGGGTCCACTTATAAATATTATTTTTGAATCTTTGTCAAATATAATTTTTAATAATTCTAACTGTTTGTTTGTGAGCTTTAGTTTTTTTAGCTTGATGTTAGTTTTGGTCAGAGAAGCCTTAATCTTTGCGATTTGTGCTTCGTCCACGATCTCGGGTTTTTTCTTGCGTCGAGGCATGATATAGAATAATATAAAATAAAGTACACAAATTATTTTTTTTAATTCAAGATAATAACGCAAATTGGTTTTATATAGCCTGGGATTTTTTTTTGATTCAACATATGTAATAAAAACTATAAAATGAATTTCATATTGAAAAAAACCACCCCCGGCGGTTGCTGCACAATACGATTGCAAAATTAATTCATTTAATGGGTAGGGTTAGGTAGGTGGGGTAGCAGCATTGTGCAATAAAATAGTTGAAAGTTTTTCTTGACTTTTACCGATTCATATGCTAGATTGTATACATAAGATAAAGAAAACCTAACACAAAAAAAATTATGACTAAGTCCGAAATGCTCAACAAAATCTCTCTCCTCCGTGAAGTCCTTGCGGACTCCGTTTTGTCCTCCGCTGACCTTGTTGCGATCCGCAACGAAATCGGTGACCTTCAGGACAAGGTCGCTCTCCTCGACTTCCAAAACGAAGGCGAGGATTTCGACTTCGGTCATCACTCCGAATGGGAGTAGAAATAAATTAAAAAAAGCTTGACTTTTAGTAAAAAATAGATTAGATTAAAATTATGATTAAGAATGATAAAGTAATACAAGTAAGAATCAAAAAGTGGTCAACCCATTGGGCTGTCAAAATCTTCGACCAAGGAGTCGATGCAGAAGGCAACGAACGCCCACGCGTTCGCACCGCCTCAAGTCAATCTCATCTCAATAGAATCATGCGAGACGAGGGTCTCAATCAGTTTCGTTTTAATGTCGTTTTTCAATAATAAAGCTTGACACAACCAACCAAATCACTAGAATAGAATCATGCAAAACTTAACCGAACGAGAAAAAATTCTTTTAACGACCAAGCTCGGCAATCGTGCTTCCAAGCAACTTGACATTGTGCAACTGCTTTCCAAAGCTCAAGGCAACTTGCAGTTTCTCGCTGAAGTCTCAAGCTCTTCTGATTGGCAAGGCTCAATCACTCAAGGTCAAGCAATCTTAGACGCTCTCAACTTTGTTCAACAAGCAACAAATCTTCAAATAGAATTAACACACAAAAAATAATTATGCGAAAAGTAACTCAGCAAATAAAACAAGCATTTGAAAACCGCCAAGCGAAAACCGTTGGCAATACTCACACCGACGGGGAAAGCGTTTGGTTGCATGGCAACAAGATTGTGACCCGTGACCCTAGCGGTGTGGTAATCGCTACGCTTGCAGGTTGGAACACGCCAACCACAAGAGAAAGAGTCAACGGAATAACAGGATTAGGCTTTCATCAAGTCAACTTCGAAGCTTGCCTAAACGGTCAGATCATTGACCCATCCGCTTGGTTCGCCAAGACTCACGAACCCAAGACCACCAAGCAAGTTCTGCCTCCGGTTCCTAACTCCTTAACTATCAGCTAGTTAGGGGCCGACGGGCCCCCCCGCAACAGGATTGTGCAATAAAATAGTTGAAAGTTTTTCTTGACTTTCCGGGTTTCCTGTGCTATGTTATAGGTATGATTAAGAAAATAGAAAAGCTCCAAAAAGATCTTGCTTGGTGGCAAGACAAACTCAATCGTTCACGCAAGGAATCGACTCGCTCGATTCGTGCCGTTCATGTGCAACACTTGCAAGACGAGATTGCAAAACTCACTCAAAGCGTTCAAGCTCACGACTTGGAAATGCTTTCAGATATGCCTAAAAATAATTCATTTTTTTCTTGACTTTTAACCCTTTCTGTGCTACTTTATAAATATGATTAAGATTGATAATACTCTCACAAACTTTATAAACGCTTTAGAATCTCATGATTGGTTCTACAACTACGCTGACGATCACTCAGTTTGGACTCGTGGATTTGATGCTCAAAAGCGTCTTGAATCAATGGCTCACAACCTTGTTGCAAACGGCAAAGACCCTGCTGAAGTTGCTACTCTTTGGAACGAATCTGCTCCTAAGCGTTTTCAAGTTGACTCCTCAACCTTTGCTCCAAAAGCTCCAAAGCTTGAAAAAACTTTCAAGAACAAACTTGCTCGCCCACGCATGGGCGAAGTTGTTAAGCTTAAAAAAGAGCTTGGCATTTCCGCATCCGAAGCAAACTTTCGTTTGCGTTATGGTGTTGAGCCGTCTCAATTCGAGATTGAATTTGCCCAACAAAATCAAGGCAGATTCGTTTTTCATTGGGCTTCGCATCCTGAGCTTTGGGAGTTAAAATAATAAACTTTTTCCTTGACTTTCACAAAAAAATTCGTTAGATTAAAGTTATGTTAAATCAATCAAATAGAAATGTTCCCACTCGCAGAGTCGAGTTTCAAAATGTCACTCTTCGTGTCGTGCAGTCTTCAGTCGAAGACCCAACCGAAACGAGAGTTTTCAACACCAAGGTTTCGGCTGACCTTGACCAAGACCTCAATGATGGTTTTTGGGTTTTGTCCGAAGCTCGTCGCCTAGAAGGCAACGCATGGAACACCGAAGAGGTTTCCGTCGAGCATTCCTTTGTTGACTCAACCGAGCAATTCATTTACTAATGAAATTAATCAACATAGAACGAAACGAAAATCTTGCCGAGTGGTTGAATGTTAGAATACTTGACAAGGTTGTGGAAACTGAAAAATCGCTTGCCATCGCATTGCAAAAAGCAAAAGAGCATCAGGCTGAAGAACAAAAAAATACTCGAACCCCTTTCATCATTATAATCAACAAAAACGCACAATTATGAATTATGACATCCTGCTTCTTGTCCTGCCTTGGACTTTCGTTTTCTACATCATGTGGAAATCAATTTTTTCTGAAGAAAACTATTGACATTATGTAAAAAGTATATAATCTAAAATATAAATAAAATTGCTAAAACTAAAAAATTATGAAATTGCTTCAAAAAAATTATTCAAAGATCAAAAAACATATCAGAAATATAAACGCCCACAATAAACAAATGGGCAAGCATGGAAAAGCTTTTGAGAACTTCCTTGCAGAAGAATTCAATTTTCCAAGGTACGAGCAACATAATGCAGAAGTTGATTTTCCTGCCGAGATTGTGGCTCAAGGCAATGTTCCCGAAGAACTGCAAGGAAATTGGGAAGTAAAATACTACAACATCAAAACCAATTCGATTAACCTTGGAGATGTAGAAAGAAAACTTAAATCTTTCAACAAAGGACTAATTCTTGTTGTTGGTCTTTATGATGGTGATCCAAGCAACTTGGTTGATATAAAATTCTGCAAAATCAGAAGAAACAAAGAAATTCTGAAAATGAAAAAGATTTGGACTTTGGCATCTCAGTATGTTAAAAATCGAGCTTTTTCAATAGACGAAACAAGAGAGCTTTGCAGATCGATTAATGAAATGCACCATGGCACTTTTTCATTAAACAATACCTCAAGAGAAGAAAGATGGAGCAATAGTCAACAAAGATGGCAGAATGAGGCAAGACAAATTTCGTTAAGAGCCAGAATGTCTCAATTGCCTCAAATAGCTTAAAAGTTACCCGATTCTATCGGGGGCCCCCTGCGGCCGGATTGTGCAATAAGGTAATCGAATAGTACATCTTAAGTCCGGCTTATAAGCTTATAAGCTACGCTACAAACGCAAATAATAGCGTTTTTTTTCTCGCTTTTTTGGGTTTTTTATGCTACTTTGTAAGTATGATTAAGAATAAAAGAGTTAACGGTTTTATCGCCAAGGTCAACATCGTTGACCGCAAGAGCGGTGAGATCATCGAAAAAAATGTCATGATGAAATGCGAACACCACGCATCTATCGAAGATCTGAATAAGGATCTTGCTAAGTTTAACCTTCCTCGCAAGTTCGAGCTTGTCGAGTGGGTTGCATAATAAAGCTTGACTTTCACCATTACATCACTAGAATAGAATCATGGAAAAAATTACAGAACTCAAAGAAATAATTCGTCTTCACACTCCACTTGCCGAAGCAGGTTGCATTTCAAGCCAACAGCTTGTAATCTCTGCTCAAATTGAACTCGATGAAATTGTCGAAAATCAAAAAGCTCAAATGCTTTTCGATCTAGTTACTCAATCTTAAAGCTTGACACACCACTTAAAATCCTTATAATTAACACCATGACAGAATCACAAAGACTCGCAATCATCGCAAACGCAGTCGCTCAAAGCGACAACAAGCTCGACCCAAAGCTTGCCAACTACATGGAAGACCTCAAAGCTGAAAAGCTTGCCGAGGACTTGGTCATCGAACATGGTTTGCTCGAAGCAAATCAAAACGATGTCGAGGAGGAATTCGTTTCTCTCGATGCAGTCGAAGCCGAAGAAGATGAAGACTTCGACAATGACGAAAACCTCACAGACATGAATTGCGTAAGTGGTTCGATGCGTGAAATTTTCGAAGATCGCTAATCATGGAATTGAGCATCATCTTAATCGTATCGTTTACTATTGGCATGATCAGAGCAGTCACAGATAAAAGAGAATAAGTCAATGACCATCTTCGAAATAAGTTGCATAATACTACCGCCTACCTTAATGTTCTTGGCACTCGCTCCGCTTTTTTAACTAAACGATCAAAAAGTTGACCGATCTGATCGGGGGGCCCCCGCAGTGGGATTGTGCAGTAAAGTTGGTCAATTATACAGCTGCCAATAACTGTATTTGTATTTGTGTATTTGGCAATTGTATTTGACTATTGTATTTAATACCTTGACTTTTTCTTTAAGTCTAGATCGTCCATGGTATCTTGCTTAATTTTATGCAAAAGTTTTTCGTGTTGTAATCCGTCTTGCTGAAACTGAGACATCAACTTGGATACTTGCAAAGAGTCTTGCCAGCCCAGAACATCATCGTAAGGTTGTAATGGCACAAAATCACCACGCTGATTGAACACGGCAACTTCAAAAGTGTCGGGATAAATGCCGTAAAAGCAATCGCCTCCTTCGTCATTTGCGACAACACTAATAGAATACCCATTGTCGAAAGTCATGGATGCCTGAACGCCCATGTCTTTTGCGTGAGCGTGAGGTTGAAAATTTAAATCATCAAAGGTCTTGAGAATAAACATAAAGCGGTTTGTCGTTAAAGGTTAAGGTTGAGTGCTTGACGAATGTGCCGTTCTTGATGTTCTTTTGCATGGTTGTTTGTCCAATAAAAACATCTGTCGGACTAGTCTTTTTGTCTGCTGAGATTGCAACTACGCATCCGTCTTTGCTTTTTGTGATAAGAAATTTGTTAGTTTTTGAGGTTTGCATTGTCTCCTTCCTCAAACATTCTTTCGTAAGTTCTTGCCTTGCTTGCAATGATAAGAAGAGCATGGCGAGCTTCATTCAAAATTTCTTCTTGCTCTTGATCGAGAGCATCGTTTGCTCTTGCAGGAGCAATCAAAACATCGTGAATAAGATCAAGACAAATTTCCATGATCGTGTCAGCATTTTGTTCGGGCTTGCCGAGGCTTTCGTTTTTTAGTAATCGCATAGTTTTTCCTTGTGTTTTAGTTTTCGGTGCAAAGTTCTAGCTTTGACTTTGTGAGGTCTTGACTTGGTAAAAATCATCGGGATTCTTACTTTGACTTTGGTTGCTTTCATGATTTAATTATGACAGATTGAGTTTGTTTGTCAACACCCAAATGAAAAAAATTGTGAAATAATTATTCCAATCATAATAATAAAAAAAGCAAGTGAAAATGTTTTTTGCGACATGGTAAAGTGGTATCCTTTTTTGACAAATGAGAAAGGACGGAAAACTCTGAATCAGTTAGCTTTTTCATCCATGGATTAGAAGAGCCCGAATTACTTCCGCTAACAAAAGGCGAGCCATACGAGGTAGGAGTCGAACCTACAAGAGTTTAATTAGGACTGCAATCCGCACCTCTCTTATCTCCTCCGATTTGCAGCTCGGACAGAACTCGTTGGCATAAAGTGTTAAAGAACTAAATACAATTATGACAAATCCACCGCGAAAGTCAAGAAAACAATTCACCTAAGTTTTTGCACAATTCGCTCGCCGGGCCCCCCTGCCAGGATAAGTCAACTTTTTAGTAGCCCAACCATGTCAAAACTTTTTGAGCATCATACTCTTCATGATCTCCTAAATCATCAAAAAATTGTTCGATGTCTTCGCAACAATGATCTTCTAATTCTTTCAAGGCACGAGCTTTTGAAATGATTTCTCCTTCGGCTGATTCGTAATAATCCATGTTTTAATAATAGTTGAGTTTAATTCAAATGTCAAGAGTCAATTCCTTCTTGAACAAAACCTGTTTCATCTTTCTTTGCCATGCCCTTTTCAATAAGCCCGACAACAACGCCACGCTTGTCAAGAAAGCGTAAGTCAGTTTCATCACCATTGACAACTTCGTAACCCTTCCAAGTTTTGGGTAACTGATTGCGAAACACTACCGCAACATTACCACCCATTGCAAGAACCATCTCACACTTTTTGTCGTTGTGTTCTGAGCGAGAAAAAGTTAAATGATAATTGGAAGGAAATTTTGGTTCATCCTTGAGAAATGGCTTGTCAAGGAAAGAACACATTCTTTTGAAAGACTTGGTGTAATCGTAAAATTGAATTCCATAAAAATACTCGAAAATGTTGTAATCTGGATCTTTCATGAACACATCTTCCCACTTAATGTCGCTCGTAAGGTTAAGACGAAAAACAGCTTGCATACGCTTTTTCTGTGCCGACTTGATGGTGCTTGCAATCTCTTGACAAAGCTTAATCATAAACTCTTTGCGTTCTTCAAAGAATAACTTTGTCTTGGCAATGCGTGATTGCTGAACAGAATTCATTTGTCCACGACCTGCCGTGTTGAGACAAGATGCCGTGCATCCTTTGGAACGCCATTGGCAAACTTCGTAGCCTGCAAGATTTGCTGGTGCAAGATGAATTCCTTTGGTGATGTAACCCATCTTCTCGCCTTTGAGAATTTTTTGATTACCTGATGTGAGTAGAGTTGTTTTAATCATAGTAGTATGATGACAGAATAATGTTTACTTGTCAAGCCCTAAGCGAGCCGAAAAATAAAATCTTCAAAATAATCTGGCTCCAAGCCGAACTCATCCATAAAGATGTGTTCCCATTCGGAAAGATCACCGCCATGCTCCCAATCTGCTCGCATTTCGTTGAAAAAGTTAACCACTTGCTTGACCGCCTCGGCTTTACTTAGGCCATCGCGGGACATCAATACTTTTACTGTTTCTTTCATGCAATTAAGTATGACAGACTGTAAGGTAAAGTCAAGATAATAATTGCACTAATTTTTTGCACAATACCGGCACGGGGGCCCCCGGCCCGAATAGTGTGTCAATCCAATAGAATTGGTCAACTCAATGCTCACAAAAAAGCCTCCCCGAAGGGAGGCTAGTATTTCGCTCCGTATTTGGAGCAACCAATTAACTCACCGACCTTTTGAAAGTCTTGTTTGAGCAAGTGGCTCGAAGCACATGGCGACGATTGATCCGACGATTTCCACCATTGGTGTCTTGAAACATCACATTGCGAGGTGTGACATTAATGACCTTAGCGGAATACACTTTCCTTTGCTCGCCTTTTTTGACAAGAAGGGAAACGAAACGACCCTTGAGAGAGTCAACTACATTTTGGAGTTTTGGTTCTATGCTCATAATAATTTTAAGTTTAGGTTTAGGTTTGAGATTAAGAAACTGATACTTGCGAGGTCAAGCCAACTTCGGAGTCAAGAACTCCATGAAGTGCAAGAGAACGATTTGGCAATGCGGTAATACCACCTTTGAGAATGTGAGTGAAACCATTGTAAAGAGAGTGCATGGTTCTCTCAGAGAAGTCATCGTGTTCGGGCTTGTGCCATTGCTCAACAACATCTGCAATCTTAGCTTTGCTGATTGCACCATTTTGATACGCACGAATCACAAGGTCATGAGCTTGCTCGTTGCCAAGCTCGTACTGCTTGTAAGCTTGAATCCGTTGCTCATCGCTTGCCCAAGTCTCGGTCATTTTGCCAAGAGTGCGAGCAATAACTTGAGACAAGTCATTCAAAATGTTTTTGGTGTGTCTGCGAGCAAGAACAACCTCGTTTGTGAAAATAAGGTTTGAGCAAACAAATGGAGCATTGCCCATGCAAAGACCTGCAGGAAAGCATTTGTCATGCGAGTTGCGAAGTCCAACAATAGTTCCACGCTCGTCATTGTCAACGCCTGTGTTCTTGACATGAAACAAGCCAAAGTAACGCTGACCATAACGATGAAGAGAATGATAAGTGTTAACGATTTCCCAACCATTGTCTTGCATTTGGTTTTGAACTCGATCCACAAGAAACGAGTGACTGATTGGTTGCCATGAATCTGTTGCTTGAGGAGTAGCAACTGCTTTGACATCCTCGAAAGAAGATTCTTTTGTGGCACATACTGAGAGATTAATTCTGTTATTCATACTTTTTTTTAGGTTTGAGTTATTGTCTTTGAAGCTTTAATTATACGAAATTTTTTAGTGTTAGTCAAGCTTTTTTTTACGATTAAGTGCATTTTGTTTGTCTACAATCTCTGCAAGCCTAAGCAATTCGTTTGTGGCATTAGACTTGTCTGCGTGTCCGGCTTTTGGGTTTTTAAGAATTTCGGTCAAAATTCTTACTACTGTTGTCCATGTTGGGGTGCAATCAATTGTTTTCATAAGTATAATTATGAAGTAAAAAAGCAATCATGTCAACACCTTTTTTGCATTTAGTTGAATTATGCAACAATAAAACCGGATAGGTTAGCGGGGGGCCCCGCCCGCGAATAGGTCAACTTTTAGACTCTTTTTTCCAACTTGTACAATTGGTCCAATAATAAACCGTGCGCAATCTTTTGAGCGAAATGGTCCTTGCCTTGCAGTCCACGTTTCTCAGTGATTGCTAGCTTGTGGCCTATTTCGCGAACTTGCATTCTTAGTCTTTCAATTTTAGACTTGTTCATGAAATCCCTTCGTTAGGTTGTGAGTAATGGTGATAAGCACTCTCTGCTTCCGCTTGAGATTCAAAATGAACCTCGATTAAATCTTTTTGAAAGTAAGGATGCCAAGGAGTATCTGATTCTTCAAACCAAAGGCTCCACATGTCGGAGTCTTGATCATAAGATGGTAACTCAAGAGGTTGTCCTTCGCAAATTGCATCAATGTAATTGTTCATTTTATTGTCCCCACATTTGGTTGTACATTTCAACATCGGGATTGGTCAGAGAATCACAACTACTTTTTTCTTGAACCTCAAAGTTTTCGTGTTCTTCTCCCAAACGAATTGAAACATCATCGCTAGTAATAATAATTCTGCCTCCACCAACTATTGCTAGTCGAGCTTGCAGATCGTTAATAATGTCTTGTAGTTCTTTCATAATCAATACCAACAATGATAAACAACTTTGTCGCCTTTGTCAAGAGCTTTTCTTGCTTCTTCAATGAATTGCAAGTCTTGCTCTTTGTAAAAATAATTTGCTGAAGAAGGGCTTTCCTCACTTTCCCATAGGTAGGAATCGTCTCCGAAAAAGAAACCTTGTGTTTCGGGCAAAGCGAAATTTTCAATTGCTTCTTCCAAAGAATCAATGTCATTGGCATCTAGCTCTAGGTCAACACAATTAAAGTCACCCATGGGATTACCATCTGTTTGTGCATTTGGTCTGCCTTTGTCATACCAAAGTTGCTCCATCCAACCTTGTAGCCTGTTGTGCTTTCGCCAATAAGCTAATTCGTTTCTAGCCTCAGATTCCTCTTTAGGAACTGCGTATCCGTATTGATCTAATCCCATAATTTTTTCCTTTTGTTTACAATTGTGCTGATTGAAATGATGCCTCTATTCTAAGCTCATTTCGGAAAGATGTCAAGTCTGTAATGATGTCATCCAAAACTTCTTCTGCTGATTGAAAAGTGCTGCCAAGCGGAAACTTGTCAGGATGTAGTTCGTGCTGATCTAGGCAAACCTTGGACATTGGATCTGCCCATGCAAGGTTACCTTTCGTGAGTCCTAGAATCATGTCTCTTATCTGTTTCTGTGTCATAAATCTATCCTATCATTTGGTTGTGTTTGAGTCAAGCAATAAACACTTGATCTTCTAATAATCTTACGAAAGACCCAAACCAACGAGGAGTTTTATCGTCCGCATGAACGAATGAATCATACTTGTAGGGGTTATAAGTAATCTCTCTCATCTGCGAATTAGGCAAGCCTTCCCATGCTCGTTGGAATGTTTTTACTTCATCATTCAGTTCTGCTTCGTGCGACAATCCAAGGTGGTATGGTTCAAGATAACCGCTGACGCCTGCATGAACATTTTTACGCTTTTCATTACGCACTCTTTGCTGACCCGCTTTGCTGACCTTAAGAACGCAATCATAAAGATTTAATTCGAGAGCGTGACCCTTGACCAATCCACCCTGCTTTACACTCCAACAGTTTTTGTGAAGGTTTTTGTAAACAAAGACTTTCTTGTTGAAGTCTATCTTGTATCGGGAGTCTTTCTTAATCATTACTTCATTATGACAGAATTGGTGCGAATGTCAAGAAAACAATTCACTTAATTTCTTACACAATACGATTGCAGGGGGGCCCAGCTGCACAAAACTTTTCATTCAATTAACTTATTCTATTGAACGCAATTTACTTTAAATTTTTATTTAATTATTTGAACTTGATTATTTAGTATTTGAATATTTGTCTTTTATTATTTTATTGTTTATTATCTGTTATTGCTCTTATCATACCTATTGTAAAACTGATTATTATTATTACTGTGATTTCCATTAATGAACAATGTGAAACACTTCTCTGAGCTTGTCCATGTCCTGCGAAGTAAAAAAGACAGAACGAACATAATCAATGTCCTCTGCTTCTACTTTTTCCATGCGTTCAATTGCCTCCCATGCAGGAAGACGCTCGCGTTTCATTCTGCCCCATTGAATAACTACTTTCGTGTGCGGAAAGTATTCAACAAGTTCTTTGAGTTGCGAATCGGTAATGTAACCCCAATTCGTGAAGATTTGTAATAATGTGTTCATGATTATAATTATGCCAGGTTTTAATGCGACTGTCAAACAAAAAACCCCATCCAAGAGGTTTTCTTGGACAGGGTTAGGGATTGTATGATTAAGAAAATTAGTGTGGGGAAGGACTACTGTATACCTCCAACTTTTCGGCGTGAACATCAGTTCAATGGTTACCTACTTCGCACCACAAATTAGACTTGGTATTCGTCATCAGCTCATCCGATTGGACTCTGCTACCTCACCACAAGGAATCTGCGTACCTTAGCCCGCTCACGACAGGCTTAGTTCAGTCACCCACAGGAAGGATTATAAGCCCTTCCAAAGTGAATTGAGAGTCGAATAGCCGATTCGATAAATGCTACCCCGTCTTACCGAGGATGTGACACTATGTGCCGATAAGGCTTTGTACTGCACTCTCAAATTTAAAATGTTAAAGATCAATTTATTTTATTTAATTGAGTTTTGTTCTCAAATTTATGTATCTATTATACTCTATTATTTATTATTTGTCAAGAGTTTTTTTACTTTTTTTATTTTTATCCTCTTAGCTCTTCACATTCAGCAGGATAAACATGGCAGTCAGCACCTTCTCCGTTTTGCTTGATGTACCAAGCAGGTGGATTCTGAGGAGTGACAAGCATCCCAATAAAGCCATACTCTACGAAATACTTTTTAACAATAGATTCGCCAATTCCATTAATTTTTACATTCAGCTTACTTCCTATGGCAGGAATTGCTTTGGTGCTTACCCAAGCAAGCTTTTCAAACTCGGTATACGAGGAAACAGGTTGTTCTACTTTTGGGTGCATAATTAAATAATAATTCCTTTTAATCTAAGTCTTGCTTTAGCTTGTTGAGCTTTAGCTTTTTGTTTTGCATCAGCTTGATCTGCAAGCATTGTGTGATAATAAATACTATCCTCTGCGATTGAACCGAAGTTTGCAAATTTACCTCTTTTATTGACAGGCGTGTGTTTGCCACTCTGTATGTCGTTCATAACTTGACTTGCTCGTGCGTTTTTTGCAATGCTCATAATTTCCTTTCGTTAGCAATTAATGGTTGATGTACTCTATTATGACAGATTACTCAGACTTGTCAAGCTTTTTCTTGTTGAACTTGGATTTTCCTCCAAATGCTCCTGTTGGAACACCCACACCTCCCTTTGATCCACGCTGACCTTTGCCCAACTTCTTTTTGCCAATCAAATACTTATTTGTGTTTATTTGCTTCATAATTTTTTATAATTAAATGTTTATTTGAATTGATATATTTTGCTTTTTATATCCTGCAATTAGATTGTTTATTTAGTATTATGTATTGTATAAGATAAAAGATTGTATTATTGCTTTTTATATGATGCAATATTATTATGTGCCTAATCGCATTAAATATTTTTTTAGATTGCGAGCTTCAAGCAATGCTCTATCGGTATCATCTTGTTCAATAAAGAATTGTATTGATTCATTAGACATAAGAACTTCATTCATCTCATCATTACTAATCAAACTAGCTTTAGATTCAATTAAATGTAATATTTCAAGAGTAAGTTGTAATACTTCTTCGGCACTAGGATCAAGATCATCAATCATTAGTTATTTGGGTTAAATATTTTAGCGTTTCTTTAGCTTCCCACATAGCTTTTTGTCGATCACCTAATTTAAAATAAAAATTCATACTATTATTGTGCAAATTTAATACTTCTGCTTGTTCTTGTGATAGTGATTCTACCTTATTATTAAATATATTTATTATTTCGGCACTTATTTTTTGCAATTCATCCATTTTTTTATTGTATTAAGTATTATTTTGTTGTTGTTTTTCTAAAGTTTGTTCTATTTGCTTGCGAATCTCCTCGCTTGGAGCAGTTTCGATCATGTGCTTAAGCATTTCTACCTTCTGTTCGTCTGTTAGTGGCGGTGGAGTAGGCACACTTTGCTGATTTGGTTCTGTTTCTTCACTCATAATATGTTACATAGTATACAATACATTAAACACGATGTCAAGAATAAATTAAAAAAACTTAAAAATTTTGTAAATTAATGTAAAGAATTGACTTATTTTATTTTCTTTTGAAAAAGTTCGGAAAGCCGTGAGAATCTCGACCATGCTCATTAAACTCAAATTCAATTTGTTTATTTTCGCTTTTATTTGACAAAAAAACTTTTGCAATTCGCCTTATTTGATAATAAATTATTTGTAATTGTCTTGTTATTTGTGTCGATAACTTTAGTAATTTTTTCATTTAATTAGTGCTTATTATTTATTTTACTTAATTTTTTTTTATTTTCAAGCTCGCAAATTATTTGTTTTAAATTTATAATCTAATCAATTATTTTATATATTTAAGTCTCGCACTCCACTATTCACCATTTTAACCCACATTAAACCACACAATATTTTATTTATTATTACAGAAAACAATGTTATTACTTATATTTTGCTTTGTATTGTATTGTATACTGAATATAAAGATATTAATATGTTGTGTTGTATGTTAGAGTATATGTTTACTCGTAGTTTCTGAAACTTATTGCATACGGAAAGCGTGGAATTCCATCGGGAGTAAGTTGGAAATACTTGATTGTAGCCAACTGACCAATATAATCTTTGCGATTATCATAGATTTCTTTGAGGTAGTCAAACGAACCTTTAATGTTTGAATTGAAGGTTTGCTTGGTCTTGTCGCAATAACACACAAGATGCTTTGCAGTACCACTACGATTACCATTGCCTACATCAATGTCGATCACTCGATATTCGGAATCAATAAACTCTTTACGCTTGAGTAAAGTTGTGCTTCGCTTGTTTTCGTATGCTTCATCTTTACGAACCATTTGACCTTCGTATCCTAAATCGAGATACTGACCATACAAATTGTCAAGATCACTTTCATTAAACACTTCAGTAGTTTCAACTAATGTTACATTGTGTTGAATAACAATACCAATATTCAATGAATTTTTTAGTTCAGTAAAACGCATATCGAATGAAGTTTTCTCTGTGCATGAATCGTGAAGATAAGGAACATCATATACATGATATTGAATTGTTTCTTCTGCTTCTACAAGTCTTTCTTGATATTCTTTTACTTTTTTTGCATAAGCATTATCTGTCATCTTATCTGATTTAACAGGTTTTTGCTTGCGAACAAGTGAAGTAATTTTGTTGAAGTTGTCTCTTAGATCATGGTTGTACAATTCTCCATCGAGAATAGCCTTTGGATGAGCAAGGAAAAAGCTATTTAGGCTTGAAAGAATATGAGGAATACATTCTATCTCTTTGCCATTGCGAGTTCTTCCTACGAGCGTATCGCCTTCTTTACGAACGATGCAACGAATACCATCTAGTTTTGGTTGCGAGTAAATAGGATACTTCAATTCATGCTTGCGATCTTTAAAGTTGTGTGCAAGCATAGGCTCATAAAACTTTTTTTCTTGTGCATCTATCTCGTTAAGAGCATATCCACTATCCAATTTCTTTTGGAACTTGGCTTGAGCTTGTAACTCTGCTTGAGCTTCGGGAGTAGTTTCATTGCTTCTTCCAACATTCTTAGCGATTGTGGTTGTAGCTTTGTCTTGAGTTTTCTTGCCATCGACAAGACCTTTGACTGCATAAAATGAATTGCCATCAATGTGCATAGTCCATTCACGCAGTTTTCCTTTGGTATCTACTTTGTAGAGTGTTTGCAATTTTTTCGTCATAAGTATATAATACTAAATTTTGGATTGCCTGTCAAGGCTTTTTTAAATTAATTTTTGTAGCACTCTTAACTCTTTGAGTCCTAGATGCTTAGATAAATAAACGCAAAAATCTATGAGGTTAGATCGTTCGCTAAATATTTCGTGATGAGCAATATAATCTGCAACTTCCAAATACTGACCATCTTGCCAACGCTCTGTTAATTGCAGAAAAAAATTATTGCGTTTTTCTGTTGCGTTCTTGTGCATCCCGAACCTTTTGTGTTACCATAACATTAGGATTGCTAATGTGAGGTACAAGTGGTTTTGCTCCTGTGTGAGATGTCTTCTTGGAGACCATGTGAAGCTTGTAGCTTTGTTCTTTGGTTGTTACTCCTTTTTTTGTTGCCTTCTTGCTCATGTTATTTTATAGTTTTTTTTATTCAATTAACTTCTTCGCTTTCCCAAGGAAAGGTTTCTATTTGATCCAAAATTTCGTTCAAGCAAGTTATTTCAAGAATATATGCTTGTTCTTCTGCTTGATCGTTTGTGTGTGCATTTGCACAAAATTCCATTCTTTCGTATATTTTATTTATTATTTCTTGCATTTAATTTATGGGTTTGCAGATTTCGCAGTTGATGGATGTTTCTACGCAATAGCAATCGTTAAAAGCAAACTGCTTGCTAGAGCATCCTAAGAGTAATAATGTAGTAATCAAAAAAATTAATTTATTAAACATTGTTCTTTGCGTTCTGTACATCTTGAGTAATTTGATTATCCAAGTCAACAGAAATTCTATTTTGCAATGCGGTGATTCCGCTATAAACATATCCAAGAGAATTGTAATCTGCTTGAGTTGTTCTTGCACCCAACGAAAGATTATCAATAATCTGATTACAAGAATCAATAATTTGATTCAATAATAATTCTTCTTTAGTTATTTTGTTTTCCATGTTGATTGTTTAATTGATAGTTTGATAGTTTTAAAGTTCAAGTATACATGATTTAGTTTATTTAAATAATTTTTGTTTTTATTTAAGTAGTCAATCATGTTTGCTTTTGAATGAAATCCAATTTCTTTATTCTCTTCTCCTAATTGATAAGATATATTATACTGAAATTTTTTCAATGTGTCAAGACTTATTCTTCTCCGCTCAAATAAACAATCACGAATCCAAATGCAACAACGCACATAGTTAATCCAAGCAAAAGATTTATAATATTAAACACCTCGATCATGCTACAAGCAGTTCTCCGTTGCGATATGGAATCAGCATTTCAAATAGAAATCTACGAACCGATTCAGTTATATCCAAGACTTCTTGAAACTCGGAATGACTAAGAGGGTTTGAGTCTCCTTGTCCACCATAACAAATTCTGTAACCTTCTTGAAGTGGACTAGGATTAGCATTGTTTACTTTGATGTAATTGCCGTTTTGATCTCGTTTCCATTCCCAAGGTTGATGAAAAGATTGAATGTATATCAAGACATTAATACAAGCTTTTGCATTACCAACGCTATCTGTTCTATTTGTGTAATCAATAAAATCAATATTGGCAGTTGGATACTCTGACTTAACATCTTTAAGCCATACATGAACTGCACGATAGTTGTCACGACTATAATATGTTGCGTTTGAATAATTATTGTGATATGCTTTGCCATTAGTGAGTTTGCACATTTGCACATCACGATCACTCTTGCTCTTATAGCTTAATACATTTTCTTGTGGCATTAACTGCTTGACAATATTATTACTTTTGAAAATAATATCTTGTGGAGTCCATGTATTCCAATTTACTTGTGCATTGTTAAAATAATTATTCATTTTATATCTCCTTGTTCTTTTTGTTTCAATCTAGTTAGATTATATTCTTTTTCTTTTACGAAAGGATGTTGCTTTAAAAATTCTTCTTTGCTTAATAAGTCAAAATCTTTCATTTTATTAGCGTCATTATAAAAGTGTTCAAGAATAAATCCATCATTAGTCATTTCATCCCAAATCTTGATGTCATCTGCAACCCACTCTAAAAAATCATGCAATAAAGTTACTGCTTTCATTGTCTCTTGATTGTTCTCTCCAAGAGCAGAAGATTCTGCTTCGTTCAAAACAACATCAATGGCTTCTCGTAATTTCATTAATCTTCAGCAGTTGCAACGACTAATAGTTTAACATCTTCACCTTCTCCTGTCAAGCCTAATTGTTCGACTACTTCTCCAAAGATTCTACCATCTTCGGGAGTAATGCTGATCCATGCACAATTCTGCTCGCCATCATCGGTTGTATATAAATCCCAATTATGCTCAAGCAATCTAGTTTTTTGATATTTCGTTAATTTCATATTAAGAACCTAAAAATCCTGCGATTTCCCATACATCATCAAAAGCAAGTAGTGCTTCTGTATCTCCACCAATATAATCTCCATGAAAACCATGAGGGTTTTCAACAATTAAAGTATGTCTTGATCTTTGAATCGACTTAACAATGCCTTCTTGTTCTATATCGCATTTAAAGCCAACCCAATCGCCAACCTCGATTTCAAAACTTTCGTCCCATTGATTTGTTATTTTCATAGCTATAAGTATGAACTAGATTGTTAATCTTGTCAAGCTTTATCTCCAAATAATTCATTCCATGCTTCTTCAATTTCAAGATCAGAAATATTATCCAATCCTTCAAATCCATCTATTAAATATAGAATTATATCTGAGGTATTCATATTCATTGCTTCATGCTCTGCAAGATCATATCTCATTTCGTCAATATCGGGATTGCGTCCTCTAGATTCTCTTCTTGGGGTTGCCATCGGGTCTTTGTTATTGTTGTGTGATTCGGTCATCTTGATGTTTCTCCAAATCTTCTAGTTTTTCGTATAGTTCGTCTACTTGTTTTTCTACGCTAATAATATAATTAATTTCGTTAGGTTCTCTTGCATACAAAAACTCAAGTTCCATTTCTAAATCTTTGATATGCTTGTGCGTATCTTTAATTGTATCAATTTCTTTTTGCACTTTGCTTAGAATTTTGTAATTCATATTCTTTGATTAATTGCTCATAAGTTGGATAATCGTCTCCGATAATTTCTTTTTGTTTTTTAATCGGTGGAAATCTTCCGTAATCACCCATACCATCATAATCCATTTCATCTCCTAATCTTTCGAGAATAGGTTGATGCTTGTCGATAAGTGCTTCGATCTGCTCTTTCGACAACTTAGGAGTCTTTTTGAAAACACTAAAAAATTTAGAAAATAAACTCATCGTAAACAAGAATTGGTTTGTTTGCACTTCCCATATATTGAATAGCTCTAAGGGTATTGTATTCAAAATATTCAATAGCTTCCTCTTCGGTCATTTCATCTTCATCGACAAACGCATTAATGATCTTGTTGGCAGAGTAAACAATTCTACCATCGGGATCAGTTCCAATGATCGCACGATTGAATGTGGATCGAGGTTCAAGCACAATCGCATCGGGATTAATCTCTGCGACTTGATCTAAGATATATTCTTCTTTTGTTAATTCCATTTCTTTTTTTGTTAAGTTATGTATTAGTTTTTCTTCAAAGCAATCATCTGATAAATTTTTAGATTCATCCATGAAGTTTTTGTCAATCATGCTTATATACTATACGACAACTTCAATCTTGTCAACACTTAAATTCATGCAATCACCCAAAGGAGTATCATCTTCAACGCTTTTGATTGAAATAGTGATTCTCTCATTGTAGTCGGTGCTTTCATTTGGAAGAAAGTGGAATTTTATTCCACCATCTTTGATCTCAAGAAAGTCTGTTTCTGTTAATCCAAGATTTATATTGTATTGAGTTTCCATTTTATTATTTAATTTTACTTAAAAATCTTTTCATTAAAGTTACATGATGCTCGATTAATCTTAAATCTGCATCATCATATTGATCTTGTATATGACCAATAAGCAAATAATGCTCTGTGCAATCAATCAAGTCTTGTAATGCCAATTTTTCTTTGTTATTCATATTAGCTTTCCAAGCAGTAACTCCAATAGCGTGAATTTCTTCTGCCTTGAACTTTGTTCCAATAAATTTCTCTAGCAACATTTGGAGCAACTCCATACTTGTTGCAACGAGCAAGCCACTCGTTTTCCATGTGCTGATACGATTCAAGCGAGTTTGCGTGACCCTTCTTGAGATCGTGACCCATGAAGCGAAGCAAGTGAACATCCAAGCAACAAAGTTGCGAATCGGTTGGATTTGATAATGAAATGGCATAAGTAGTCTTTGCGTTACCTAACCCATAAATTGATCCAATTAAGCGATTGCGACATTCTTGCCAAGTCTCATCATCTTGTTTGTAAAACTGATTTGGATTTTCACGAAACTTTTCAACAAGTTGCCAAAGACCAATGTTCCTACGCTTGTTGATGCCAACTCTTGCATCGGTGACCATCTTGGCTAAAACATCTTTATCAAGAGTCCAAGACATATCTCTTGTTGCGTATTCATATCCACGCACATTCGATTCCCAAGTAGTATGAACAGACATGATTGCGAATACCCAACGCTTGAAGCACTCTGCATGAGAGTCAACCTTTAGGTTATCCCAATAGTCAGTTTCGGTTTTTACAATCTTGAGAGTCAAGCGATCAAAAAAGCGATCTAGCTCTCTAAAACGATCTACCTTGGCAATTGCTCTTGCGTTACGCATAAGGTTGTTGACAGGGTTAATGGACTCGATGAGATCGAGCGTGGATTCTTTCAATGTATCTTTTGCAATGTTCATGGTTATAAGTATGACAGGATTTTAAGAATTGTCAAGAATATTTTTTAAGAAAAGTAATTTTAATTTAAGTTGTTGATTGTCACTAGATTGTGGAATAATCATTTCTTTACCTCTTCGTTTTGCTTTTGCAAGCTGATTTTGTGTGATGGTTGCGACTACTTTATTGGAAGAATTTTTGAGTTCAATTAAAACATTGTCGTCTTCTTCAGTAATCGCATGAATTTTGTGATACAATAAACCTTTATGATTATTTGAGTGAATCACCATTGCTTTTTCAAACAAAGAGAAATTCTTATAAAGAAAGTGAAGAAGAGTTTGTCTTTCAAACGATTCTCTCATCTTGTCTCCGAAATCATCGGCTTCATCTTCAAATGATATTAACATGGCATTTCCGCAAAATCAAAAATAACAGGTCTGCCTTTAATTGATCCACAATTTTGTGGAGTTATATCCAAGTGCTGACAAACCTTGTCTCCTAATTTACTGCATATTTTTTTAAAATTAAGTTGTGATGTATTTGTTTTGGCTTTTTTCTGTATTACAATTCGTTCGTCAATAAAAAATGGTTTAACATAAAAATCTTTTATATTATTTGGAACATCTGAATTTTCATCATTCAATGATGTAGCAACCTTTATAACATAACTTGATTTATTTTTTGAATAAACTGATTTGTAACTTCCTACCGCAATTAGCCTAAAGCCTTTTTCTTGTATTGCTTGAATAAATTTTTCGGTATTTTTTTCTAACTCAAAGTAAAGGCTCAAGGCTTCACTTCGTTTTAGGCTCATTAGGAAACTCCAATAAGAGTATCGTGAATAAGATGTCTTGTTTTGTAATCTAGTATTCTACCTTCTTCGTCTTGAGGAAGATCATTAAGACTTTCTTGAAAGTCTAGGTTTAATACTTCGCAGATGCAAGCAATCTTTCGATAGATTCCAATTTCTTTGTATTTTAGAATAGCCCAAATAGAATCTACTTGAGCTTCATTTGCTTGAGAGATTGTATCAAGCAACACCGCATTGTTTGTAGTTGTATTCATTTTATTTTGTAATTAAATTATTGATTAGGGTTTGGTTCAACTAACCACATTGATCTAGGCGAACCATAATTCTCACATACATAGTATCCGAAATCTCTAACAATGTCAAGGATTTCTCCACAAGTCAGTTCAGAACCTTTCATTCTGCTTTGAATTTGTTTTAGAGTAGGATTTTGTCCATCCTCATGCTTGTTCTCAACATAGTTGCGAATGGCAAGAGCATCAAGATTAGTCTCTTCATCGCAATCGCAATCACCATACTCATCATCGTCATCACAACAAGCATTATAATCATCATCTGAATCTGATCCATAGATAGGCTTATTAGCCTCGTAGACAGGTTTAAAAAGCTCTGTACGACTATCTGTGATGTCTGCGATCACTTCGTATTTGCTGACTCTCAGCTTTTGAAAATCGCAATCAGTAGGAACGCTAACTGCATCGGAAGGATCAAATTTTACGACAAGCAACTTGCCATCTTCTCCCGCCCAATTATTAGCGTAATCGTATGAGCCAATATGAAGTCCATAGGAACAATGATTGTCTTTGTTGTCATCTACGCATCTACGAGCAACCTCGATGGTTTCACCAACTCCATTGTAGATTTGATGCCTTTCGTTTGTCTTGCCTTGCACGACAATCGTATCAGCATTTCCTGTTTGACTCCAAAAGTCTCCTTGCACTCCCTTGTAGCCCAATACCATGCCATCTTCGTCATTAGGCAATGACTTGTAACTTAGAAAAGTATAAAGTTCATTGACCGAATTGGCAGATGGATTGGACTGCAACCTTTGAATAAAGTTGACCAAGGGAGCAGAATCTTTCATGCCAAGACGAAGCATCTCTATAAGCTTGTCTACAACAACTCCATGCAAACGATGACCTTTGTAATAAACAACTTCATCTTTGACTTCAATGTCTCCTTCGATAAAGTTTTCGACTGACTTCTTGATGTCAAGAAGACTACCAAGGTCTTCATACCTTGCATCAAAGATTGCTTGACGAGCAAGCACAAAATTAGGATGATCTTTGCGAAGGGTATAAGGTTTGCCTTCCCAAAAAATCGTAATTGAACTTTCGCTTAATTGATATGGTACTTTCTTCATAATTATAGTATAGTTGATTTTTTATAGTTTGTCAAGTTAATTTTTGTCTACCATTTGTATGTAGTCGATAATTTGTTCGTATACTTCACTTTTGGCTCTGTAACCATTTACACTTGAGCCAACATAAGTGAGCATCGGATAAGTAGAAATAATTGCATTAATATCTTTATTCATTTGCTTGGTAGAAAATGATCCGTTGAAGTTGAAGTCTACCCAATCTTGATGTCCGTTTGCAAGCAAGTATGTGATGTACCCTCTGCAAGTTTGACATTCATTGTCTTGGATAATTCTATTATATTTTTTCTTCGATTGAAATACAAGATGATCTTCACCTAGAGAATCCAATTTTACTTTATTGTTATCGAAGATTGCACCAAGATCATATCTTACTTCATTCATAAGCATATTAAGTTGTGAATCTTTTGATGCCATAATACTTCCATAAGATATTTTGGCAGACTTCAAGTTTAACTTGAGATAGGTCTTTGCAAAATCCGCATAGAAATCAAAGAATGATACCCAAAGATTTTTGTCTAGCTTAGACACATCTCCACTTCTAACTCCAAATAATCGAAAAGATTTTTCTTGCGATTTATCTTGTGCAAGTTTACGAATACCACTTGCTTTTTTGTAAACTGCTTGCAAGTCCAAATTCTCATGGTCAATCTTGTAATTCTTGATTGGAACATAAATATACTTTCCGTTGACCAATCCCTTGGCATTTTTTTGAGACTGCAAGGCAGAAATATCATCCGCAACATTAGACCAATAATCAATGTTACGATAACCATATCCACCTTTATCATCTTTCATTTCAAACAAAGGAATGTTTGCTCGACTTCCGCTACCTTTTCTAACTCCAATTTGAGGTTTTTCTTTCTCAACATTAGAGCAATACTTGATATGAGAATCGTCAATCAAATTGAAATTCCATTCGTTGTCAATAACACTTTGTGCAGTATCGGTTTTCGCATGAATAAAATATACAACTTCTAAATCAGAATCTTGATTAAACAAAGTTCTTGCCCTAAGATTATTGCCATGAGAAGATTCAATATCTTGCACAAGAAAAATAACATTATCTGTGCAATTAATATTGGATACTTTGTGGCTTTTAACTTTGAATCCATTACGAGCATCACGATCAGAAACCTTTTCGGTTAGAGTTAAAACAAGATCATCTGTCATGCCGTATGGACGACTGAATCCAAAAGAATCAATCTTTATTCCATTCCATTCAAAAGAATTTCTGAATGCTCTTTGCAGAGAGTCGGGCATAGAATTTATAATTTTAGCATAATTAGCTTTTGCTTGAAATAAATCTGCTGAATCAGCAAGTTTTTCTTTTGCGATTGCTTGAATTTCTTGCACCACTTCTAGCATAAGTTGCACAATAAACTTTTGTGTTGGTTTGTTGTATTCCAATGCTTCTCTGCTATGATGCAACTTTACGCAACCCAATGGTACTCGCAAATAAAAATTTGATTCTTGCAATAAAGATTCGATGATATTAATTTGTCGATCATCTTTTACATAATTCTTTACATCAATCGCATTAGGATCAATAGGATATGAAACTCTACCCATGATAACATGAGAACGACTAGAATTTCCATATCCATAATAACGAGTATTTGAGCCTTCCAAGAAAAACCAATCGTCTTTCTTGCTAGAAAGTAATATCTTTTGTTTTTCTATAAAATTAGATTCAACACCAAGAAACTTGGGCATATCTTTTTCGGGAAAGAACTTGAAAAACTTTTGGCAAGTATCTCGAAACTTTTCAATATCCGAATCAGAAATTGCAACTTCGATGCACAAACCTGTTGGTTCAGAACTAGGTTCTTGATGCAGTTCGACAATCTTAGTGTCATCTTCTTCGTTGACAAAAATGTTGTAGGAAGTTTTCATTCCACCATGATATGAGACGCAAGTAAAATTTTCTCCGTAAGACAAAGGAGCAAATTTGCCGATGCCAAATGCACCAATATAATTGTTCGATTGTCTCTTGGTGGATTTGCCATACTTAGAGTACAATCCAAAGACATCTTCTTTGCTTAGTCCACCGCCAAAATCACGAACGCAAAAATTAGATTGCATACGAGTTGGCAAAGAAACTTCAATTTTACGCTTTGAGTTTGCTTCTAGGTTTGCATCTAGTGCGTTAGCACTAATCTCTCTAATAACCGCAAGTTGCGTATTAGAGTAATTGTTTCTGAGAAGAGATGCAACATAACGCATATCTTCTGCATCAATAGTACAACTCACCGAATCAAAGTCATGTGAGCTTACAACTTTCTTTTGTTTGTTTTCTGCAATAATCATTTTAGTTTGGGTTTTTGTTAAGTAAGAATATATTCTACGATAAAAAAATTAGTTTGTCAAGAAAAAATTAAAACTTTTTTGCTTGTAGACTTCCATTGCCATCCAACACATTACGCAAGCAACTCGATTGACCTTTTCTTGAGGTCATAGACTTTGCTTTGTTGAAACTCTCCGCACTAGCATACTGCACTAAAATTGGAGTGCTTTTATCTAAATAGACCATCATACCCTTGCGAGGTTGTGATGCTAACTCTTTTTCATGCTTCGCAATCGAAGCGTTCATATCTGCAATAAAATCAATCATGCCATAAGCTTAAACTACTTTTGAGAAAGTGTCAAGTCTTTTTTTCTAATTCTTCTTCTTCTAGGTCGTAAACCCCTCTAGGATAATAATTTAGGTTATATTGTTCTGCGAATTTCTTGGCGAGAGATACAAAACTATCTGTTCGATCAAAAGATTCGTATATATCTGCATCTTCATACCAAGACTCATAAGCTGAGATCATCAACTCAAAAGTTCCATTGAATCGCAAATCTTTTTCCATCCATTTAGGTACATTTTCTCCACCTTTTTGGTAGAGTTCAACTTGACCTAGATGGTCGGGATAGAACTTCATATGCTTCTTGACAGGTGATGCCAAGATAATTCTTTCAAAAATTTTACATAATTGAATATTGGACTCTTTTGTTTTATTAGTCCTTCTAAAAAATACTGAATGTGCTTCTCCGCTCATTTTTATAGTATGACACAATGCAATGGGTTTGTCAAGCTTTTTTTTCTCGATTGGAAATCATATCTTTAATTTCATTAGTTTTTTTAAGCACTTCGCTTTCATCGATCCATTTATTTCCGTATGGACATTTTCTTTCTAATTTGATTATTTGTATGTTCCAATGTTTATGATCCATCATTTCAAGTTGATAAGATAATGCTTTTTCTGCATTTTGTGCAAGATAGTAATGATAGTTGTGACCAACAGAATTACCACTAAGATATTCCAAGCGAAATTCATACACTCTATCTTCGTCTTTCATTGTTATAAGTTTTGATCAGACCAATATATATCTTCAAATAATACAAGGTCTATATTATTTCCACGCTCAACTTCGTATCCAATCGGAGTACCTTGAGGAACAGAAATATCATCTTCAACCCAAAAAAATTCTTCTACTTCTGATGCGTAAATTATTTGTGAACTATTCATATTTATTTTCATTTAATTTGTTTTCTATTTCTATGTCTTGCCAACCTAAATATTTGAAAAGCCATTGTGCATAATCTGTTAGATCATATAAATATCTTTCTTTATTATTTTGTTTATGCCAAAATTTAGATTGTGCGATTAAATTATTATGTCTTGATGCAATGTGTTCTAATTCGTGAATAAGCAAATCGTCTTGAAGATTTTCCATCATTATTTTGATTGCTTCCATTCGTGATTCAATTAAGTCTTCTATATCGTTCACTTTGATAAACCTTCAATTACTGAAACTGCTTCTTCTACCAAGTCAGTAACATATTGTTCTAGGTTTTCCTCAAGTTTATTTGCTAAAATTTGTCGTGCAGTTAAACTCGCAATATTAATTTGAGAGTCTTGAAACTCTTCCAAGGTATCTAGTATTATTTGATTCATAGTCGTGAGTATATCATATATATTTTGATTTGTCAAGCCGAAAATTATAAACGAGAGTAATTGTCAAACTCATCAGAGTCGGGATTAAAGATGGGGAACAGGTAGCTTATTTGCGTTCCATCGGGTTCTTCTTCTAAAATAGACTCGTATCTTATTTCACCATTTGCTTCATGCCATAAACCATGAACTTGAATTTTTGTTTCGTAGATCGGATGAAATGTATTAAACATATGATATTCAACATATTTTTTACTTCTCGTTCCAATGTCCATTGTCGTGATCTTCTGTGCATAGTGCAAGTGATTCTAGATCATAAATCGATTGAGTTAATGTGTGAAAACAACAACGATCATCCATCTCTCTCCATATTTTTTGTACAACATTATTTCGCTCTGATGATTTGATATTTGAACTTACTTGCTCAACAATTGGTCTCCAAAATCTATAAGATATTCTTTTTCTTATTTGTTTTTTTGTGTGTCGTAATTGAATACCTTTATTTGTAAAAAAGTCTTTTATTTCTAAAAGTTTAAATTGATCCAATTGTTCTTTTCTGACCGAAGAAAGATACCAAGATTTTTTTCTCATACCTTATTATTTGAAATCGTTCCGTTTTTAATTAAGTGTTCAAATGTAGCCCACATTTTTTCATAACGAGTATCATGTAATTGTTTTATGCCAATCAACATATTTAATAATTGATCCTCACTATATTTATTTGCAGAGTCTCCAATAGCATATATCATTGTTTCTATATCTTCACCTATTTGGTTGAGGTTGCTGATGTCTTCTTCTAAATCAAACCTGTTCATTTTTTTACATCTTCTATTTTTACATAAATGTGATAATCGTCAATATCTTTTGATATTTTTAAAGTAAATTCTTGTGCGTTATTTTTCCACAATAATTGTTTAACTATATTTGTTACATCAAAGTCTTTAAGACCGCCAAATGTAGTTCCAATATCTAATAAATTAATCATTTATTTCGGCAATATATTTTTCCAAAGTATCTAATCTACTATTTGCATTGTCAAGCAGATCAAGTGCTTCTTCTGCATTTTTATAAAAATCATTGGTAGAGTGGTCTCCAATTCCAACTGCGTGTTTGCCAAGCAATTTTAAAGACAACTTGGCTTTTGCGACATCCGACTCGGCAGATGATTTTAACATTAAGTATAATTCTTTATTCATTTCCTGTTATTATATACCATATTTGCAAGCAAGTCAAGATAAAAAATACTCCGATTGCTCCAAATAATTCTTTTATTTGATTAATTTTTTCTTTCATTTATTTGTATAAAGAGGTTTTGTATATGGAGTAGTTGTTTTTGAGATTTTCTTTCTGCATTCTACATTTGATTTGTACATCTCTCTTTGTCGTTTGAGTTCGGTTTCTGCTCCTTGTAAAGTAAAGATAGCTTTGTTCTCGCTCATTCTGCCGTCAAGAACCATTGCGACACAAATTTGAACTTCTCTTGCAGTAAGTCGATAAGGAAAGTTTCTGCAAAGAAACTTATAAAACTTGCCACTTATTTTGCCGTGCTTTAGTTTTTTATGCAACAATTTTCTGTATTTGCAATTTCTAGTATTATGTAATGTTTTCATATTTAATGCGTTTGATTGTATAAATTATGCAAATAGTCTTGCACTCTTTCATCTACTTTTTTTTGATCAAAATTAGTTTTTAATTCCTCTTCGGGAAACCATTCAAATTCTGTATTGAATAATTGATCTACATTTTTAGGATGAAATCCCATGCTAACCATCAATCCCTTGAACATATCTGCTAAACTTTCTGCATCTACATCTTCATCAGATTCAACGCTATAAGTTTTGCCATAAGTATTTATAGTTATTTTCATTTACTTTTTAAATTTATTGTCAATCCAAACTTTATAAGTATAAAGTGCCATCAACATAAATGTCAACAACAAACCATCTCCCCAAGATAAGTCCCATAATTCTTTTATTTCAGACATATTTAATTATTTCTCCATTTAAATCTAATTCTGAATCAATAAGGTTGGCAACATTTTCGCCAACAGATATTTCGTGATCCTTCGATAGAGTATTCAATAATTTAACTAAACTTTTTCCTGTTTTCTGTCTGCCTTCATTCCCTGCGAGAAATAAATTATCTTTATTCATTAAAATAAGATCATCTATTTTAAGTAAAATATGATTCATGGCATCCTCGTTGCCCCTTATTCCTAATTGTATTTTCATCTTTTTAATCTAGCAATAAAATCTACTCTTGCACTTTCTTTTGTTTCTGTATTCTCCCATACAATGTTATCTTTGTCAAGACTAATACTGATTAACATTAACTTTCTATACAATGGATAAAATATTATACTTGTTATATTGTACTGCAAGAGATGAGAAACTAAGTCTCCCAAGAAATAAAAAATTATGCTAACATATGTTAGCATTCAGGCACTAAAGTTCTCCCACTTTGATGGACAAGTAAAAATTATTAAACAAAATAATAATAATGTCAAGGCAGGAATCATTTTAAATATGCTATCTTTAGCATAAATGTGCATACCAAGTCCACCCAACATAAAAAGTGTGGTCGCCGCCATACAAGGCAAGGTAAATGGCTCATAAAGAAGTCCTATCATAAGGAAAAACGCAAAAAATGGCTTGACTACCCTTAAAATATCGTAGACCCAATTTGGAAAACCCACTTCTATAACCTCTTCTCTGAGAGTAGTAGCTCCACCAACTCTAAAATTAGTAGCCACATGAGAATTGACTAACCATATCCATAGTATGGAGAAACCAACGAAAAACTGCAATATATCTGATAATGTGATATCTATCATAGTAGGCTATTATAGCAAATTAATTTTAAGATGTCAAGAAAAATTTATTTGGTCTTCAAGCGTTGATTCTAAGGTGTCATTAAATTCGCTTTGTATTTCTAGCATCGTTTTTTTGTCTTCTTCAAAAAAATCTTTGTCTGCCTCGACTCTCCACGATCCTTCTTTAGGGTAATCAATGTAACACCAATGAGTTACATCTCCTGTCAAAAACCCTGCGTGACTACCAAATACATGATTATTTGAATCGGGGTAGCTTTTATCTTTACCATAATAGAAACCTGTCCATACTCCTATTCCTTCAAAAAAATAAAGTAATCTTTTTCCTTCTTCGGGGACTTGGTCTTTAATTTTAATCCAATTAATCATTTTCCATTTTCGCAATCATCATACCAATCGCTTACTATTTTATTTGAATGACTTTTGCCCCAAAATCCACATAGACATGGGTCATTTGACATTTGGTTTGCACCTGCTTGATAACCTTTGTCATAAGAATCTAATTTAGCTTTGAGTATTTCTTTTTCAAATTTCTTTGCAAGATGCTCTTGGGCATCTGCCCAACCTTTATCATAACCTTTGTTATAATTAATTTCTTCTGTCATTGCTTCGTGCATATTTACCAATTTTTAATAATATTAGCCATAATCATACCACAGGTTGCCATGTTTGTCAAGACAATAATTGTTCTAATCAGCAAACTCACTTGAGCTTGTTTCAAAGTCAAAATGGGAATATCGGGTTGGTCTTCATCATTTTTTCCAACACGATGATCTAAGGTTCTTGCCCATATTAACCAAAGCTTTTTCATTTTACTAAATAGTAATATTTTTCTTTTATATATTCTCTAGTTTCTTTTGAGAGTTGCCCATTAAGTGAAAGTTGTTTTATGTTGTATCTATATTCTGTTACTTTTTCAATATCATTATTTGCTCTAGCCATAGCCATTTTTTCTTCAATTTGAAAGAATCTTAAATCATCAACTTTATCAAAAGTAGAAGGATGATAAGTATAATCAAATGAATCAAAAATTTGTTGAAAGTAATGTTTTTGTTTGCCAACAATCCACAAACTAATCCAAAGAAAAAGCATAGTACTCACTCCAAAAATTGATAAAAGTGTAGAAAGAGTATCTGTGGATTTGCTTGCGAAAAAACCTAGACCAAAAGGGAAGCCAAGAATAAAACCCCACATCCAAACCAAAAATAATCCTATATCTTTTCTTGTATATTGTGTTGGATTGGTATTAAGAAGCTGATCATAAAAAGATTTATCTTTGCCCTGTTTATGATCTTTGTAAATTTTACCTGTTATTATTTGGTTTTTTAATTCGTGCTTCTTTCTTGACATTAATATTTTAAATTAACACCGCCTTCAACATAATTTGGTTCTTTTTTTAATTCTTCAGGAATGGATAATCTTTCAACATCAATATATTCTTGAAAGAAAAATTCAAACGCTTCTGTATCATTGTTTTCTTGTGCGATTCTTATTTGTTCTAAATATTCTTTTTCTAGCTTTTTATTTTCTGCGTCTTTTGCTAAAAGCTCGTCTATTTCTTTTTGTAGTTGCGGACTTCTAGGAGTCGAGACAGGCTCTTTGGTTTCTATGCTTGAATCTTTATTTGATTGCAAACAGGAAGAGAAAAGTGATAATGCTAGGAATGTTATGGTTAGTATTTTTTTCATTGTTTTAGGGGTTTGTGATATTTAATTTACACGCAATTAATTATCTTACAGCTTATCTTTAGCTTTATCAAGTTTTTTCTTTATTTTGCTCCATTTTATTTTGGAATAATTATCTTGAAATTTTTTAGAATTATTGTTTCTAGGAGATGAGCCTTTTCCGTTTTGATTATTTGAGGATTTTTTAGTCATATTTGTTGTAGATTTTTTTTCAGCAACGAAATTGCCTTGTCTTTTTGTTTAACTTCGCATTCCCATTTCACAGGTTTTTTAGGATCAATAGCGATATGCGGTGGAAAATTTCCTAGTGCAAAATAATCTGCGTGTGCCCTTGGCTTTTCGGGTTTACCCTCTGACCAATGAAACACAGGAGCAACAAAATGGTCATCTTGCTTCAGTGGGTTTACCCATGTATACGCACATCTTTCTGCTTGAAATGAAGTATTAAGTTCTTCAGAGGGATTACAAAAGTCATGCAAGTTGTCATAACAGATTGGAAGGTTAAACCCATATTTTTTGAAAATATATTCACTAAATTTAATAATGTTGTCTACATTCCAAAAACCTTTATCTTCATTTTCGATAGTCAAGCGATTGAATACTCCTGGCTGACAACGCATAAGGTTATTATAAAATCTTTCTGCCATTTCTTTTATTCTGACATTTTTTACTACATCAGGGTCATCGTTCGATTCTATTTCGGGAGGAGTGCCATTGATATGAATATTCATAGGGGCAGTATGATCTTGGGGTAAACCCATCATATCCATGATGTCAGACTGAAAATTAAGTTCTTTGATGCTTTTTGCGACAGACATCTCGTTTGTCGATGCAAGAACATTAAATTGATCGGGATGAATGCTGATAGACATTTTAAAAGAAAAAGCAATAAGCCCCGCAAATCTTAGTTCGTGTTTAATCGTGGAATAATTCGGCAAAGACTCAAGAGAAAGATCAAGAGTTGGATCAGTAAGAAGAGGGAACAAAGCAGAACTAAGACGATAGTGAACAATGTTGTTTGTAATGCAATGACGCAAAATGTACTGAGTCGTGCGAATGTTGTGAATAATCCTTTCAGAAAGTTGATCAATGGCTTCATCTCTACTTTCGTTTACACAAAGATCGTTAAATCTCTTACGAGTCATAGTTTGAAAAGAGTATTTCTTCTTGTCTTTGTCTTTCAGTTGTTCGCTGATGCAAGTTAAGCCTAGTATTGTTTCGTTCATAGAGTTAATTTTAGCACGAAAGGCAAAAGATGTCAAGTCTTTTGTGTAAGTTAATCTAATGGATTTTTATGTGGAATTATGGGAGATGGCAAAAATGATCTTTTATTTAGGTATAATAATTTTTGCTTTTGATTATCTCAGTCGTTGACTTCAACATCAGGATCAGTCCAGTCGAGTGGAGGCATATTTATTCCACTTATTGACTCTTCTTCTAAATCTTCATCATCACACATAGAAGCAAATTCAATTTTTCCATATTCTAAGATCATATCTTTATATTTTACCGCATCATCAAACATACATTTTAAAGATTGAATAATATCTTCAGGACTTTCTCCTGTGATTTCGGCAAATTCACATATAGCGAAAATCTCTTTATTATCATTGTAGTATGCTTCACGAAGTTCGTAAACTTTATCTTTTTTGATTATTCTATAATTCCACATATTATAATTTTATCCATTCTTCAAAATTTGCTAATTCTTTTGTTTGTTTTTCACACTTTGGTATTGCTTGTTCTATTATTATATTTGTTAATTCAGAATCTGCAATTAATTTATCCTTAAAAATATCAAAAAATAATTCAAAGCATTCTATTCTTTTAGTAGGAAATTGAAATTCTTTACCTTTTGTGACTCTTCCTTTTTTTAACCAAACCAAAGGATGCTTATTGCTTTTATTTGCATTGCATATTTTGCAAGATGGTATTATGTTTCCATCATGCTCTAGTCCAAACATTGGCGGATCAAATAATCTACCATTGGTTGGTATAAAATGATCATTATCTTTTAACTCTCCAACCCCGCAATACCAACATTTATTGCGTACAATAATTGAAGAAAATATTTCCAACTTTAAAGCTTCATCTTCTTCTGTCCAAACAGGAGATTGAAAGTATGCAAGAATATCTTTAATCATGCCATTGATCATGCTATGACCCCTGAACAATGTATTTGAATTATGCTTTGTCATCTTTGGTGCATCTTTTAGAATATGTCATCATTCCACAATAAGCACCCATAATAATACTAAATATAGAAAAATAACTTGGAATAGTAGCTAATTGAATTGCAACAATAACATTTATTACACTGCAAATAATCATACATTTTCCTAATGTATTACAATCCTTCCAAGGTCGCATTATTCAAGCCCGTGATTTCTTTTGTCTTCTTCTGTCCATTCCGAATCAAAAAGATCATCCATAACATTTGTTGCGAATTCTTCCGCAGAATGACCTTGAGGCATTAGTGATGCAATATATTTAATAACTTTTTTGCCAACTTCATCGTGAACAGGAGAGAAGATATATGTATTCATATCTAAATCGCTTCCATATCCAAACTCAATGGTGATGTGGCAATCATCTATTACTTCTTTATTTGTAATAGGACAAACAGTATCTAGCTCTTCATCGTGAAAGGGATCTGATTTTTTGCTCATTGATATAGTCTATCAGAGAAAGTTATATTTGTCAATAATAAAGATCTAAATTGTGTAATGTATCGATATCTTGGTATGAACTTATATTTAATAGACGAAGAAGAGGAAGATACTTTTCACTTGCCCGATTTTGTTGATTAATCGGCGGGCATTCTCTGTATCGCTTCATTGATTATTTTTTGAGCATGATCTTTTTCATGCCAATCAAAAACTTTAACTTGTTTTTTGCTTAAATCTTTATAGTGTGCAAAAAAGTTTGAAGCTATTTTAAGAAACATTGGATCAATACTTTTTAAATTATAATGCCTGCGAACATGAGAAGTAGGTACTCCAAGTATTTTATAGTCTTTTTCTCCATCATCTTCCATATCAAGAATTCCAATTACCTTGCATTCAACTAAAGTGGCTCGATCAATAGGAGTAGAATTATAAACCAAAAAATCAAGAGGGTCACCATCTTCTCCTAATGTACTTGGAATATATCCATAACTGCATGGATATGTCATTGCAGAAGTAAGGCTTCTGTCATATTTAAAAACTCCAAATTCTTTATCGTATTCATATTTGACACTAGTACCTTTTGGTATTTCTACGATAACATTAGCTATATTTGGCGATTTTTGATGTATGGGTATATTGTATAAGTTCATGTAAAATGGAGCCACCTGTCAGAGTCGAACTGACGACATCCTCATTACAAGTGAGGTGCTCTACCATCTGAGCTAAGGTGGCATATTATTTATAGTAATAAATTTGAATATGTATTCAACAAAGTGTAAAATAGTCAATGAAAAGAAAGATTTTAATTATGGGTCTGCCCGGTTCTGGAAAAACAACTTTAGCGGAAAAATTA
>NTLX01000016.1_pt1 | contig 34431 bp, 27 predicted proteins | sample 1251771 | NCBI WGS metagenome assembly NTLX01 (sample SAMN07250028, study PRJNA358725) | marine metagenome | isolation source: viruses from ocean water | place: Pacific Ocean: North Pacific Subtropical Gyre | collected 2015
TTTAGGTACAATAACAACACTTAGGACATCTGGACTTAGCACATTATAAAGATATGCTGCCAGTTCACTAAAATAAAAACTATCACCAAAGTCCCAGTTTTGAATACTAAAGTATCCATTAATTGCTTGCACTACACGTTCTTTTATTTCACTGTCACTTACTAGTGTTGCGTTATTTTTTACTACCTTAAATGTTGCTTGCAACTCTTCGTCCGCCTTATCACCAAATAATGGTCTATATGTTACACTGTTAAAAATTAGCGTGTCACTTACACTCTTGAACTGCTCTAAACTTCCGAACTGATCACGCAGTTCATTTGTTGTAGGCTTAACTGGCTTTGTTACTGCTCCAGTAATATCTGTAATATAATTTCTATAGTCTGTATCATACTGACTTGTAAGTAGGAACAAGTCAACTATATTACTAGGACTAGGATCAATGCGTCTATTGTTTGGCGAGTTGTGCGTGTACTGAAATAGTAGATCACTGCGTCCTGTACGCTTGACATAATCAGTTGTTTCTGCTATACTCTTAACATTACTACCACTTATGCTTAGGATATAGAATTTTTCATCTGAATTAGCATAAAATATCTGTCCACTGCTAAACTGCGCAAGCACTTCATTTATTGCAGCCTGCGTTGTATAGCGTTGTTCAATATCTGTACTATCAACAGGCGTGAAAGTTAAATAACCGCCAGAACTTGTGCTAGTCTGATAGAACACTATTTTCTGTGTAGGATTGACATCAGGGCCGACAACAATATCAAATACTTCTGGATTGTCAACTACACCGTCACTGTCAATATCCGGGAAAGTAACTTTTATTCTATTTGTAAGAATAAATCCATCTGTTTCCGTAATAACATCATCTACTTGCATAGCATAATCCACTGCTAAACTGTTTGTGCTATCTGGGAGTGCATTTACTTTTAAAATATTGATCTTATCCTGTATAGTTTTACCAGTGCGTGGATCAAATATTTTAAGATCGTTGTCAAAATAGAAACGTGTCTCTAGTTTACTTTCGAATATATAATCTGTACTACGGAAGTTTACTGTGTATGTTGATCCATCATTTGTAAATTTAAAGAACCAACTGTTGTCAAGATTAGTTTGTGTAGTGTTTCCAGTGTTGGTTAAACTAAATGTTGATGCTTGATTAAGATCTAAATTTTCTATTATTGCCCAGGCTTGTGTATCCCTGTCATAACGCAATCCAAAAGTTTTGAAATCACCAATAAAATCAATAATACTATTTCTTACTGTGCTTGTTAGTGTAGTGTTCCAGGGTGCAATGACTTGGTTTAGTTCCGCGTCTTGTGGAATAACTTCGCTAAGTGTTACAGGCCCAACACCTGTATCTAAATTTCCTATACCCTGATTTGTTCCGTCTGTAACTACTGCAGTTATGCTTGTCCAGATAAAATCGCGTGTGTTAATTGTGCCACTAGTACCGTCTATTAGATTGTTGTTAACATCAAATACTTTACCACTTGGCGCAGTAAATTTAATAAGTGCGCCAACTTTTGCATATTTTAAATTACTAGTTGCAAAGTCGCCTATTTTAAGTGGAGCATCAACATCATTCTTAAAATATCCTGTACAGGTTCCGCTAGTTGAAGTAGTAAGATTCCAGGAAGGATTTAGACTGGTTACATTGATACCACCATAGTTTTTAAGATAGAAGTGTAGACTGCTGTTCTTTTTAATGTTAGCCTCTACCTGCGTGCTTATTATATTTGATATTTCACTGTCAGTAATAAAAGTAAACTGGAACTGTTGTATATCCTCTGTGCGATATATTATGCCGTCTTCAGCAACAATATTTGTGCTTGAATATTTCCCTGTTGTGTCACGAACATCTAGATAACGACTTATGCCGCTGGCTGTTCTATTGATTGCTTTACTTTTTAATATGTTGCTAAACTTTGTATAGGGCAGTATCTGATAGTCTTCACCTGTAATCATACGATCCTGAGTGTAGTACTGCTGTTGCGCTTTAAGTTTGACATCACGCAAGTTCTCTCTTGCTGTAGCATTTGCTATTGTGCTTTGCAAACTTAGACTGACTGTGAGATTCTCTATCTGGTTTACATGACTGATATAAGGAATAAGAAGTTGTATGTTACTCATATCATCTGGGGATATCTTGTATGTTGTGCCAGCGCCAGTGCGGAAATATACACGGAAATTTCCTGTAGGAATATTACTAAACACGTCATCGCCAAACACTAAACTTATCTGATCGTCTGCACGACTGCGTACACTGAATAAATTTTTATTGTTTGCACTTAGACTGTTGTATATTACGTTGTTACCGCTAATAGCAGGCACCTTTTCCCAGCGTGTAGTTTCTACACCCTGATCATTTACTTGATACAGCCAAACATCATTGTTATCAATGTTATTAATATCCAGTTCAACTGTTCTATTGGGTAGTTTTTCATCAATACTAAAGTCTGCAGTCTGTAGGTTACCCTGTTTGAAGTAGAAGAAGAAGCCAGTATTAGCACTGTTAAAGCCTCTGTTATCATTGCGATACAGTATATTTGTAGTATTTGTAGGCTGAGGTGCAACTTCATATATAAAATCTTCACCTGAATATGTGCCTTTAACTAGTTCAAAATCTAAATTTTGTGCGCCTACCTCACTCTTGAAGTCATATATAGGGACACTACCGTTGTTAATTCTAATCTGATATTCTTCAATATTGATACCGCCCACTGTGGTTTTAAGTGCAGGATTGCCAAACTGTTGTGTGCTAACCATTGCAGCATTTACAATTGTTGTAAACTGTTCAAGGAAGTCACTGTTTGTGGGATCGCCCCAGGATATTTCTGTGTCTCGTAGTGAATTGCCGTTTGCATCAAAAATATCTTCTGTTGTTTCAACACTAACAACTTTTAAAAATCCACGTGAAATCTGCTGTCGCTTGGGAAAATAGTTTAGCATACGAGCAAGACGTAGTATGCTGTCTCTGCGTTCTGCTGTCTCTAGGAAATTTTCACGGGCATTTAAATCTGCACGGAAACTAAGACTCTGACCTAAGAATGCAATTAGATCAATTAGTGCAATGTATTCACTGCTTTCAATAAAATCGTTGAAGTCTTCTGGGTAGTAAGTGCGGAGATAATCCACCATACTCTTACGAATAGTTTCGTAGTCATAACTCTGAAAATCTGCTTCGCGGAATGTTTGATATACTTTCTTCCAGTCTTCCGCAGCAAATAGGTTTGATTGGCGTGTACTTGCAGACATAATTAGTTTCCTATATTATTACTGCAGTATTTATTCACTGTATAATGTATGTATATTATTCGGCTTCGCGATCAGGCCTGTCAAATAGTATTTGTAGTGTTTCTACTTCATTTGTAGTAACATAGCGTATAGCCATTTCAATCTGAAGGCCGTTTTCGAATTCATCAAGAGTAATGCCATCACTTGCAATGCGAGGATCCGATTGTATTACAGTGTCAACTTCCTGAATAACAAGATCCTTAGTTTCGTCTGTTAGTGGATCCATTATTAAATCACGCAAACTAGTTCCGAATTCGCCGTTCATTAGTTTCTCGCCCTTGCGTATTGCAAAGTGATTTAGTAGATCTCTTTTAATAAGTTCAGTATCACTAATTTTGGAACCACCAAAATTATTGTTTATTGTATTGAATCCTCTGTAAACTGCAATCGCCATACTTTATTTACTCCTTAAAGGAATCCTTAACTAGTAGATCTCGTTCTGCACCCAGTGCATTAATCTGTGCGCGAGACTGCGTAAAAAACGCTTTGTCTCCAGTTCCATCCAGATATCTGTTAAATATTATTTCTTCTAAACGTAGAATAGTATCATCAATACTTTTAATTCTTTGGCCGTTTTTACCCTGATATATATCCTGTCTTCTATCTCTAACCATAGTTTCAGGTCCTGATGTTGGTGCAGTATAAGTTTCACCTTCAAACTGATCAGTCACTGTCTCTGTAAACTCAAAGCCATCCTCGTCAACGCCAGTTCTTACAATAGTTTCTTGTGTAATATTTCCTTGGTCGTCTCTCACTGTATCAATTACATTTACATCCTGAGTTGTTGGTTCTTTGATCTTTTGTACACGTTGCTGTGCAGCCGCGCCTGTTTGCATAGCATCCTTTACTATACTAGGTATGTCTGCGCCGTCAGGTATATTTGTTGTATTTTTCAGTGTGCCTTCAATAGTTGAAAATCCCTGTCTTACCTTACTAGCAATTTCAGGAGAACTTATGTTACTTGCAGTAAGCATACTCATTATTTCTTTTTTGCCATCTTGTAATTTAATAGCACCTGTGTTGAACATTTTCTGATAGTCAGTGGCTACAACTGCCTGCTGTACTTGTTCTTGTAATCCAGTGTTTCCTAAAAACTTGTTTAGACTGTTTGCACCGCCCTTGCCAGTCCATACACTAGTATCCGCAAGTTGATCATTAAATATTGCATCAGGACGAACAAACCCCTGACTCTTTAATTGATCAACATTGAAGCCGTATTTGCCAACGCTTTTTGTTATACCGTCTATAAATTTAGGATTGTTTAGACTGCCCACTTGTTTTACAACTGCAGCATTTAGGCCCTGCATATCAAAACTATCCAGAGCACCTATACTAAATCCTGTGTTTACTTGTGCTACCATATCCGTAACAGGAAACTTTTTAAGTGCTGGACTGTTAAGAACACTGGGTAACGCATCCTGTAGTTGTGGTGCTACTGTGCTAAGAGCACCCTGAATATCTGGCAATCCAGCACCCAGACTGTCTGCAATGCCTGTAATTTTTCCTGTTGAATCTGTTACTAGTTTTCCTAGATCTGCACCTGCAAGTTGACTAGTAACACTACTTAGTTGATTCTGTATATCACCTATAGGCAGATTGCCTAGTTGACTAGTTAGATCCCCTATAGGAAGATTGCTTGTTATGCCGCTTAGATTGCTTGCTATGCTATCAAATCCTGGTAAGTTTGCACTACCTATTGTGCTAGTAAATGTATCTGCTAATCCAGCCAGTTGCCCACTCTGCAAACTTGAAGTTAGAGCACCTAGAGGATTTGCTCCGCCACCTGTTAGTTGTCCTAAAACATTACCAACACCGCTACTACTAACCTGGCTTAAAACATTACTTGCAAGTCCTGTACCGCCTAGATAATTCGTTGCTTGAGAGAATATCCCACCTGTACCACCGCTTGTTACTGCACTTAATGCTTGTGATATTGCGCCCCCACTTGTTACTGCACTTACTGCTTGGGATATTGCACCTCCACTACCTACACTTGCTGCGGCTGCTGCAAGTCCTCCATCTATTCCTGTTGGAATTGCTCCACTTGCAACCGCGCCAATAATACTAAATGCACCTCCAGCGCCTCCGCCACCGCCTACGAGTCCACCAGTATAGGGACTGGTTATATTTGTTTGTCCGTGTGCTGGAAAAGGTTCATGTGTAACTATTCTATCTGCTGTGGTGGCAATTTCTTCGCCTGCTTCAAAAGCAAATCCACTATGGGTAACATCTATTTTCTGTAGTTCGCTAACGTTTTTTGCAGTTTTTGCTTTAGTAGCAGGACCCTGCAATAGGATAAGCGTGCCTGCTAAGGACATGTTACCGCCAGCATTAAGATAACTTGCTCCGCCACTGCTTACAAATAATTCGCCGGTTGTGTTTAAGTGTAGACCTTTTTCTCCAGTAATACCTGCTTCACCAGCACTGTTCATTACCAGTTGTTCTTTGCCCTCAACATGCATTTGTTTCTCACTAACAAACTGTGAGTATCCTTTACTGTGAAACTTTATATTTTCGTCCGCATGAAAGTTTAAATTTTTACTGCGAAAATTTATGCTGTCAAGTGCATATACATCCATTGTGCCCTGACTGCCCAGTTCAATCCATGCAGTGCCTTCGCCATTGCCTACATATATAATGCCTTCTGAATCATTTAGCAGTATTTGATGTCCAGTGCTAGTGCGTAAACGTATCTGATTGCTGTTACCATCTATATCACCATCGTCAAGTGTAATACTATGGCCCTTGCGTCTGCCTGTAGGCCCAAGCAATCCATTTAGTATTGTTTTGTCTGTTGTATTTGGATCTTTAATTTGTGCGTTGTATGTGAGTGTAAAGTCCTGACCTGCAGTGGTTATACGTCTGCCCTTGCTACTAATACCCAAAACTTCACTTGGTGATTCGCGCATGTAACTGCTGTTGTTTAGTCCACGAACTGTATCGCCTGTTAGTCCAGCACCACTTAGTTGATTGGCAGTAATAAAGTCCTGTGGTCTTGCCTGTGTTTTCCAGTTAGTTACTTTTTTACTACTGCGTTCGCCTTCTAGGTTATCATTGAATTCACCACTTGCAACTCCGTTGTATAGTGTTGCTTCCGGAACAGTTTGTAGCATAAAAGTATCCGGTACACACGCAAAGTAATAGCCTTCAGCATTACGTCCTTCAGGAAAAAATGCCAGTACTTTTGTGCCGATATCCGGCGGTGGAGTAACAATACCGCTAGTAACTTTTGTGCCGAAGTATGTGTCTCCCACACCCTGGTTGTCCACACGACTGTAAAAGGGTGTGCAATATCGCACAGTGCGATACTGTGTCTTGTCATCTGGATCTGTACAAAATGTAGGCACCCATATTCTAATTACGCCCATGTGTGCGCCGTGTACATTTGCTTTTACAATACCCGTAACAATGCCACGTTCTTCACGAACGCCTCTTAGACTACCAGTATCGTATTGGCTGTCTCCGCCTTTGGAATTTGCTCTGGACTGATCTACTGCCATGATTTACCTTTAGATTAATGTATTTCCGCCAAACTGATCTACAAGAACTTCGTTGGCTCGCGGTTCTATAAATTCTGGTTTAGTATCCTGTATAGTAACATTAAGGCCGCCAAATTCACCGCGCGAATCACCGCCTGAAAACTCATTTGCTGTCTGTTGCGCAAAACTAGGTTGTCCTGTATTAAATTCGCCTCCTAGATCACCGCCTGAATATTCGTCTGCTACACTCTGCTCAAAGTCCTGTTGTACTGTTGCTGTATTATTAGTTATGCCATCGCCGCGCTTCTCACGATAAATGTCTTCAGGGCCGTTATTTACTTCTGCACGATCATTATCACGTTGTGCCTCGACACGTTCCTTGTTGGGTGTGCATCCTCTATCCTGTTTACGTTTGTCCTCTTCAGGTTGTAGTGGTGCTCTTAGTCCTGACAATCTTTGCTGAAACACTCCTCCACTGAATGTGCTATCCACGCTAGTGATTCTATACACGCCACTAAAACTACTGTTGCCTAAACTAGGACTAGGATTTGCTAGGCCTGTAACATCATTATAATCAACAGGCGTGCGTAGATTAATCTGCACAAAAGGTGCTGTTAGGTTGTAGTTGATTGTTCCGTCAGGCATAAACGCTGTAGTATATGTTTGACCCGATCGTGCTTTATCATAATAGAATGCATCGCTAGTTGGCAAGTACGCAGGATCGCCAATAATTTGCATGTTAAGGTCAACTAGATCAACACCGTCAGTCATTACACTACTAAATAAATCCTTTGCTCTTGTGCGAACTAGGCTGTCTGTACTGTTAATAGTATTACCCTCTGCACTAGCAGGTATTTCTTTTGTGACAGGACTAAATGGTGAATTTGCACGTTTGTTTGCAAAAGGAGAACCGCTACCCGCTGTCATAACCTGTAGAAAAGCAGTCTTAAATTTTAGATCAAAGTCCAACACTTCTGTATTCTGTCCTGAGAATATGTAATTGTAAATTTTATGTATGCCGTTTCCTGTTGGCTTGCTTTTCTTTGCCCAGGGAAAATCACTGTAGTATATGTTACTCTTCTGCACAGTAAATGTTATATGATATTTGTAACGCCCGTCTTTTTCATCAAAACCTTTTCCAGGACCAGTAGCAGTTTTGATAACTGGTACTATCTTGAACCATTTTACAGGATCACCACTGTTTATACATTCTGTTGGAGTTTCAAGAATATTTTTATCCATGTAATCACTGTGCAATATTATTAAATTTATCAGTTTACTAATATCCGTACCAGCGTTAATTTTAAATAGGTTTGTTTCCTTATCCAGTGTTACGCCGCTAGACAAGCCTTTTACATATGCTCCGAACTGACTGAGATCGCTCTTGTCTTTCTTAGTGTCTTTCTTTTTGCTTTCCTCTGTGGGTGCAGGTGTGTTTAGTGCATCATACAATCCACTTAGGTTAAGTTTAGCATTTGCTATCTCACCTGCAATTAGGAAGTCATATGTGTCATACAGTTCTGCGGCTGCTGGCACAGGTTGTTTTTTAGTATCCGCAGTTTTTTCTGTTTGTGTTTCTGTTTGCTTTGTTCTGCTTTTCTGATAATCAGTTAGTACTTCACCTAGATTTTTTGCTTTTACTTTTTTCTTCTTTTTAACTTGACGTTCAACCGTCCTATCTTCACCAGGGCCGCCTGCACCAGCAGGTCCTTCCTGAACACGTTCAGTTTCTGTAACAGTGGTTTCCAGTACAACTCCTGCGTTAAAAATATCTCCCACAGTAGTAGCCTGTAGTTCTATGTTATTGGGTATAATACTGTTTACTTCGCCCAGTGTAAAGTGTGCAAACGGTATTGCAGATACTTTATACTGTGTGCCTGAGGATGTAACTTCAAACTGCATGTCAGTAATACGAATAGGAATATACTTTGGTCTACTAGGAGCAGGCATAGGTCTACCCTGTTCGTCATAGCCTTTAAATTTTATTTCCAGTAGATAGGGAGCAGCCATATACTTTTCTTTAGTGCTTGCTTGAACACTTGCCGCAGCATCCTGTAATTTTTCCAGCAGTGTGACACCTCTTGGTTCAGTAATAGTAAATCTAACATCTGTTGCGTTAGTGTTCTGCTTAAATTTGCTTGGGCCTGTTGCAACGTTTGTGACTTCAAGATCATCTATAAAAAAGTCATTGAAAAAACCAGTGCCCTGATTTTCTAGTCCTACGCCTCCGCTACGCATTAGTAGCAGTGCATTTCTATTACCTGGATCTGTTGACAGTGCTTCTTCAACACTGTCTGGTGCGTTAGTAATATCTATATAACTTCTACTGTTAAGCATGTAAAGTGCAAGATTGTATGTTACACTACTAAACACATTAAGTTCATTAGGACGAGGATCAATTGCAATTTTAGTTATATCCTCATTGAAAGGACCATCATCAATACCTTTTGCGTCCTTGGCTACGCCTATTTTTGTAACGCTTTTTTCACTAGCATTTTGACCTTCAAAATCACCAGTATCACTACCCTTAAGATTGTTTACTCCACTTGTCTTACTAAAAGTAAGATCACCTTCGTCTTCTAAGCCTCCGTCCCCGTAAAATTCTTCTGGTGCATCACTGCTAGGTAATTTATATGGATAACTGGTTTGATCAAAAGCAACAGGTTGATTGAAATTATCCGCATAATCATTGAGCCCGTCATCCACAACAACATCTGACCAATCAAATTTTGCAGCATCTGTTACAGGTTGCGCTGCTGGTATCCTTATTTGATCTGGCACATTTTGTGGAAACAGACTAAAATCCGGAGGCGAAGGATTGTTAAAACTATTATTGTAAATTGGTTTTCTTTGACTTACAAGATTGTTGTTGTCGTCCACATTATATGAAGTGATCACATTAAAGTAAGTTTCAACTGGCAGTGACTGAAGTTCATCACTGTCAATATTTTTTCCTTGAAAACTATCTATATACTGTTGCTGAAATGGATTTTGCCTGTTTACAGCCATGTTAGATTCCTAATGCTGATTCTATTACTTCCAGTTTAGGTATAAAGAATCGCTTGCCTTGACGAAAATCCCAAATTGGATCTTCAAATGCATTTGGATTGCGTGAAGAAAACACCCACCACAAATTACTATTTTTATATAAGTCAAACGCTAGTAGATCAGGTCTATACTGATGCACTTGTGTAAGAGTATGCAGTACATCGTCTCTCTTGGGAGGAATACGTCTAGGTGTAAGCACATCCAAATAATAACTGTATTGTTTAGTTTGTCCATATGGACTGTCTGCACGATAAATTACTTCAGCCATTAGATAAATCCTCCAGGCCCATTAGGCGAACCTATTAGATCTCCTCTAGCAAACTTTTCCAGACTAAAGTTGCCTATCTGACGCTTACTGTAAATTGGCATTAGACTTAGTGTAAGTGGTAAAAATGTTGGTATCATTGTTTTGGTTGCAGCATCCGGTGCTGCCGCTAGTGGAACTTCAATTAAATCTCTGTCTGCAGGCATTATTTCTGTAAAGTTTGTTAAAACTACAGGCATGCTATTATAGTTGTAAGGCCCGTAACCACTCAATCTAAGTACAGGAGGTGGTGTTCCTCTTAGTCCGTCTGCGCCAAAAAACATCTTGTATGCACTGCGTAGGAAGTGTAATACTGCAAATACATAACGTGCTTCGTCTGCAGTATTTGCTGTAAAGTAACCGTCTATACTAATTGTGTCCACTGCACTGCTATTGTAACTGTGTTGAATGTAGTTACTATGTGTTGGTTGTGTGCCTGTATAAGCCGCTGAATGACTTATACTTATTGTGGGTGTATAGGGAAATAGTATTCCATTTGTGTCAACTAGTGGCTGTAAAACTTTATTTCGAGGATCTTTATAAAGAAATGCTCCACTGCTAGGACTCATACTCAAACGCACACGAATATCATTGTCTCTGAATACAGTTGCCGCTACATCACTGAAACCTGGAATCTTATGACCAGCAAAGTCTAAGCCTGCTTGGATAAGTCTGTTGCCGCTTGCATCCAGTACACTGCGTCCGATTTTACTAAGAGGATCATTACCCGGTAAGGCATTTCCAGCGGCATTGCTGACAAATTGTTGTGCTTTTCTCTTAAATTTACTACCTAAACTAAACGGCATTTAAAAATCCTTAAAAAGTTCTTGCATAAGTATATTTATAGGCTGTATAATATACGCATATAAAAGGAATCTCACCACATGATAAAAAGGAAAAATTATCTCAACAACCGAGACTTGTTGAAGGAAATACACCTAAGTAAAAATACATATAGTAGTTTTGTTAGCGAGGGCGATGATGTATATGATATTATTCTACCCAACGTAGAAAAGATTAACATACGCACTATTGCACAAGCAAAACGCAATCAAGCAGATAGAATACAAAAATACAACTATGAACTTGCCCGCAGTGAAGGCAAAAAAGTAAAACAAGCGGACTTCGCAGTGGACTGGAAGAAGATTGACAAGGCGGATATTGTGTTTCGCATCATGACATTTGATCATGTGCCTCTGCATCCAGGACGCAAAAAGAATCCTAAAACTGTAGCGGATCATCACATACAGTGTAACTTTCCTCCCTTCCAGCATTTTCGTTTGGATGAAGATGGTGAGCCCTATTGTGTGGGTAAGAGTCACTGGTCAGGTGGACTAGAGAACGGCAACTTCAGCAAAACGCATGGCAAAACCACAAACAAACTTGCCCGCATGTATATGAAACTGTGTGAACGCTATGGCACTCGCAGTAACTGGCGCGGTTATACATACAATGATGAGATGCGCAGTCAAGCACTACTACAACTTACACAGATTGGACTACAGTTTGATGAAAGTAAGAGTGAGAATCCGTTTGCTTACTATACTGCGGCAATCACAAACAGTTTTACTCGTGTACTGAACTTGGAAAAGAAGAATCAGAGCATTCGAGACGATATACTAGAGAGTGCAGGACTGAATCCTAGTTACACAAGACAAACTGAAAATGAAATGCAGATGCAAAAAGATTCTGTTTCTTGACAACAATCACCAAAGGCACTATACTTAATACATGAGTTTGTTCAAACGGGCCGCCGTATTCACGGATATACACTTTGGCAACAAGAGTAACAGCCAAACGTTCAATCGCGACTGCTTGGATTTTGTAGTTTGGTTTTGTAAAGAAGCCAAAGCACAGGGTGCAGAAACCTGTATCTTTATGGGAGACTGGCATCATCAACGTGCAAGCATAAACGTTGCAACACTAAACTTCAGCATACAAGCACTGGAACTGCTAAACACTACATTCGATGTAGTGCATTTTATTCCTGGCAACCATGACGAATACTATCGTGATAAACGTGATTATAACAGTATTGCATTTATTAAAAAGTTTGAAAACATACAGTTCTACAATGACATCACGACTGTGGACAGTGTAGCATTTATACCCTGGCTTGTGGGCGATGAACACAAACAGATGCGCAAAGTAAATGCTGACTATGTAATTGGACACTTCGAACTTCCGCACTTTTATATGAACGCTATGGTACAGATGCCCGATCACGGTGAACTCAATGCCAGTGACTTTGGACGCTGTGGCACTGTGTTTACTGGACACTTTCACAAGCGACAGGAAAAGGATAATGTTGTGTATACAGGCAATGCTTTTCCTCACAACTACAGTGATGCCTGGGACGATGACAGAGGCATGATGATATTAGATTGGGACGGCACAAGACAGTTTATTGCTTGGCCTGAACAACCTCGCTATCGTGTACTTAAAATAAGTCAATTACTGGAAGGGCCTGAAAAATATCTAGCATCCAAGACATATGCTCGTGTTAACTTGGATGTTGATATCAGTTACGAAGAAGCAAACTTTATTAAAGAAACTTTCATGGATGAATACAGTCTGCGTGAAATGAGTCTTATTCCGCTTAAAGTTGAAGACATGGATATGACTGTACAGGGCGAAATAAACTTTGAAAGCGTGGATACAATTGTTACTAGTCAACTACAACAGATTGATAGCCAGCAGTATGACAGTAAACTAATGTTAGACATCTATAGGAATCTTTAATGCACGTCTACTGTGATACTGACCCTTTGCAACAAGTGATGCTAGGAACTTGGTTTTTGCCTGAATATTTCGATAGTGTAAAAAATGCAAGAATACGTGAACCACTAAAACAAATTGCACATGAAACACATGAAGATTTAGAAAACTTTGCATTTCAGTTAAGATTACACGGCGTAGAAGTTTATAGGCCTGTAACACCAACAGGTTTGTTTGATTCAGAAAATATTGTGCGTCCTGTGATTAATGTGCGTGATACAATGCGAATTATAGGAACAACAATGTACAAGTTTGTTAGTCGTTCTCCTGAATATGATACTGCACTTGAATCCTGTATAGGATCTTTTGTTGATCTTACGGATATTCTTGCAAAAGCAAATCAAGACGCAAAACTTTTACCAAAATACAGTAAAGAAAAATATGAACTTTTGTGTGGCAGTGATTGGCCTAGTTTCGAAGACTACTGTGCAAACACCTATACTATTGATAATAGCATACAAACAGAAATAGATAGTTATAAAACTAGTATAGAGTATGAAAGTCTAAACACGCCTGAAGCACCCTGCATTTTTGTAACAGATCAAGAAATAATAGTTGATCATCACGAGTATGTGAATTTTACACAAGTTTTAAGCGAACACATAAAAACGGACAAAATATGGAGATCAATAAACACACATGCAGGACATACAGATGGTTGTTTTAATCTCATCAATCCCACAACAATAATAGGCATAGGTGAACTAATTGACAGATGTGTGCCTGAATATCGAAATCAAATTCGTGTTACATGGGATAACTTCCAGGGTCATGTAAAAGAATTCAACGAACACAAAAAACGTGTCAATGGACGCTGGTGGATTCCTGGACAAGAGAACAATGATGAACTAACAACATTTATTGAGCACTATCTCGGGCACCTAGTAGGACATGTTGAGGAGACACAATTCGATCTTAATGTGCTTTGTTTGGATCACAACACAACATTTGTTACTGGAAATAGTAAGGATATTCGTAAGTTAAAAGATTATAATATAGATGCAATTCCAATACAATGGAGACACCGTTGGTTTCACGATGGCGGCTTGCACTGCATAACATTAGATTTGCTAAGAAGATAGAAAGATAGTACAATAAAGTATGTTTAAATTAGATACACTTACAGTAAAAAACTTTATGAGTGTGGGTAACACCACACAGGCAATAGACTTCAATAGAAATGATCTTACACTTGTACTGGGTGAGAACTTGGATACAGGCGGTGGTGACGCGGGTAGTCGTAATGGCACTGGCAAGACTACTATAATCAATGCACTAAGTTATGCACTGTATGGTAACGCTCTTACTAATATTCGCAAAGATAATCTAATTAACAAAACAAACAGCAAAAATATGTTGGTTACAGTTGAGTTCGAAAAGGACGGACTGCAATATCGTATTGAGCGTGGACGAAAACCTAACGTGCTAAAGTTTTACATCAACAACAGTGAACAGGAAACAGACGACAACGCACAGGGCGATAGCAGAGAAACACAACGTGCTATTGAAACACTGCTAGGTATGAGTCACGACATGTTTAAGCATGTGCTTGCACTAAACACATACAGCGAACCGTTTTTAAGCATGCGACAAAATGATCAACGTGCTATTATTGAACAGTTACTGGGTATAACTATACTAAGTGAAAAGGCTGAAAACCTTAAAGAAATAGTGCGCGTAACAAAAACAAAAATACAGGAAGAAGAGTTTCGTATCAAAGCAGTTGAAGATGCTAACACAAAAATTACAGAACAGGTTGATGCACTAAAGCGTAGACAAACACTGTGGCAGAATAAGAAAAGTGATGATATTGACAGTTTCAAACGTGCTATTGAAGATCTTGCACATGTGGATATTGACGCTGAACTAAGAGCACACACGGAACTTGCAGACTGGCGTGTCCTTGACAATGAACAAACTCAACTGCAAAAGGACATTGCTAGTTTGCAAGCACAGGAAAGTCGTGCTGAAAAAGATGTTGCAAAAACAAAAAGAGCTCTGGAAGGCTGGCAAGACGGAGTGTGTCATAGTTGCAATCAAAGTATTGAACACTTGGACAGTCATAAACTACAAATTGAAAAAGCGGAGAAAGAATATGCAGAAGCAAGTGGTTTCCTTGGAGAACTACAGACGGGAATACAGGAACTTAAAATTAAACAGACTGATGTCCCGCCGCAACCACGAACTTTCTATGATAGCGCAACTGATGCACACAACCATCGTTCAACCCTATCAACACTGGAATCACAACTACAAAATAAGCAGGATGAAAGTGACCCTTACGCAGAACAAATTGTAGAAATGGAACAAACTGCAGTTCAGGAAGTTAACTGGAACACTATAAATGAAATTACAAGACTACAGAATCACCAGGAGTTTCTGCTTAAACTGCTAACTAATAAAGATAGTTTTATAAGAAAACGTATTATTGATCAGAACCTCGCATACTTAAATACGAGGTTGGAACAGTACTTAGGCGCAGTAGGGTTACCTCACACAGTGGTATTCCAAAATGATCTAAGTGTTGAAATACAAGAATTAGGAAGAGATTTAGACTTTGATAATTTAAGCAGAGGCGAGCGTAACAGACTAATACTAAGTTTAAGTTGGGCATTCCGTGATGTTTGGGAGAGTCTGTATCAACCTATAAACCTGTTGTTCATTGACGAACTAGTTGATAGCGGCATGGATTCAGCGGGTGTAGAAAATGCTATGGGCGTATTAAAGCGCATGAGCAGAGAAAGAAACAAAAGTGTATGGCTAGTAAGTCACAAAGATGAACTAATAGGCAGAGTCAACAATGTCCTAAAAGTAATCAAAGAAAATGGCTTTACAAGTTATGACACTGATGTAGAACTAGTATAGGAGACAGTAAATGTCATGCACAACACATCACAGTATTGAAGAACAATACGCAATTTATCTTAAGGAGCAGGAAGCATTTGAGACCAAGGGTGTCAAGGCTGCCGCTACAAGGGCTCGTAAAGCACTGGGAGAAATTGGCAAACTAACAAAGGAACGCCGTAAGGAAATCCAGGAAAAGAAGAACAGCATGTGATTCTGTATATATACAAAGTACAACATGACATGGTATTTCAACGACATCGCAGTGGAAGAGATGCCTGAAGGGTGTGTTGGCTTTGTATATCTCATTACAAACACAACTAACAATAGAAAATACATTGGCAAAAAACTGGCACAATTTTCGAGATCAAAACCACCGCTTAAAGGCAAAAAGAATCGCAGACGCACAAAAGTAGAAAGCGATTGGCGAGATTACTATGGCTCAAACGATGAACTAAATCAGGACGTACAAACACTAGGCCCAGATAAATTTAAGAGAGAAATACTATACTACTGCGAGAACAAGGCACAACTAAGTTATATAGAAGCAAGAGAACAATTCAATCACAAAGTATTAGAATCAGATGAATATTACAATGGGCACATTCGTGTAAGAGTACACGGCAAAGGCATTATCAATAAACAACTCAATGGCTAACATAGCGTCACAATACAATTCAATTAAGCGTTTACGGTCTACGCACTAAACCGTCGCTGACGCAAGTAAAACCAACTTTAGGCACAAAAGATCGCGGCTCTGAGAAAAAGCAACCGCAAACTGGACATATATTGCTGTTATGATATGTGAAAGGTTCCGAGACTATTCAGTGAAGGCTGAAGTAGGGGGTTAGCGGGTCTCCGCCTCCGTGCATATATGCAATCTTCTTATAATAGATGAGTGAAGGACTCGTTAGATGACCTTTTCATTGCTTCGCCCGGAGACGGGTGAAGTATGAGCTCGGGTCTGTTAGAGTAACCAGAAAAAAAGAAAAAATAGTTCGAACGAAGTGAAGAACTAGATGAACGCAGTTCATCTCTATAGGATTATAGTATTGTTCTTCTTGGATAGTTCGATGTTGTCCTCAACAACACTATTGAAATATTTAAAATCACGATTAGACATTTCCATGAGTTGTGAATAGTTAACACCGCCCCTCATGTACCAGCAGATCTGCGCAACGACTGTTTTTAATTCCGCTATGTTTTTCTCGTAATCCTTTAGTAGCCTCTCAATCTCGGGATTGCTTAGTGTCAAGAGGCGAATTCGAAAAAATTTGACTGATCAAATGTGAATGGAATTGTATATTCATTGCTACAAGTATCACACACTGTGCTTACAGTTTTTTCCGGAAACTTGTTTTTTATATCCAGTAGTTTGTCTTTAAGTGTTTGAAAGAATATACGTTCACTGTTTTCAACAAAATCCTTTAAGTGCATAGGATCAATAACAGTAATGCCTTCAGGCGTAGTTAGTTTTTCTATACTGCCCACAACATTCTGTATAGTATATGTTGTTAGTATGTTAAATATTTCCTGAAAGCGTTTCTGTTTTGTTGCCTCATCAATTGTTGTGTCATTTACCATGGTGATAAGACGCTGTTGTTCGAACTGTTCTAAATTTTGTTGATTAACACTATTATAGTCCAGCGGTCTTAGACTTACAGTGATACCCTTATAATCAAATGCATTCTCATATCCCTGGAGATCCACTGGCATATCCAGGAATTGTCTTAGATCAATCTCATAATTATCACTGTTTTCGCACTTTGGACAAGTACTGGTGTATTCCATTTTTTCACCATAACTTGCAATTCGTATAGCAATCAACACAGTATCAAGATCAACACTGGGCATTGCCCATGCATTTCTTATGTTTGGTATACAACTCTGTATCATGTTTACTACTGCTTCACCATTAAGTAGAGCGTCCGGTGTGTTAACCATTATCTCGTCTCGTGTACTCATTGGTAAAACAGGCAGTTCACCACTTATAGGCATTTCCAGCGAACCAGGCGGCCAATATTTTCCATTGCTGGGTAATTTAACATATATCTCTGGTTGGCGGAGATATTTGTTTAGTGGATTAGTGTTTTGTTGCATCTGGGCAAGTTGCTCAGGATTCATTGAAAAGTTCTCAGGTACGTCGACCATACGTTATTCTCCAGGTAAATACATAATAAATATGACTATGTGTATTTATATACGCATATAATAGGTAAAAAATATGACTGTATTTGGAACTTTAGCGGAAGGAAATGTAACCCTTAATAACGCTGCCACCGAGGAAACACTGCAACGACTAACTGAAGTTGCGCAGCAGGGTTTCGGCAGTGCTGGAAACAATCTCGCTACTGCAGGGCAGTCTGCTAGTCAATTGGGCAGATCTGCTATGAAAGCAAGCGGACAAATTTCCAGTGCAGGAGATTCTGCAGAAAACACTTCAGCAAGTTTTAGGCGTGCTACTACTGCTGGTTTAGGATTTGCTGCAAGTATTGATAAATCAAGCACACGCATGGCACAGGGTATGCGCAGTCTAAGTAGTAGTCCATTTATGGTTGCAGATACCATGGTTAGTATCATGGATAGAATGGGTGAGAGTGCACCTAGTCTTGTAGGAAAACTTACTACTGTTATTGGAGGTGGACTCGCCGGTGCATTTTTAACAGCAGGAGATGCTGTTGATGGTGCCGTTACAGGTATGATTGGTGGCGTTGGTTTGGCACTTGCACCAGGACTTACAGCAATGTTTGCTGGAATGTTTGTAAAAGTGCTTAAGGATACTAATGATAATTTTATTAATCTACAGAAAAACGGTGCTTTGCTAGGAGGCAGTTTATTGGAAGCAAGACTTGCTGCGCATGGATCCAATCTTACAATGGCACAGTTTAACAACGTAATGTCAAAAGCAAGCAGTGAAATGGCTATGTTTGGCGGGCAAACTAGAACAGGTGCTGCGATGTTTGGGGATCTGAACAAAGCAGTCACTTCAGGACAAACCGGTAGAAATTTATTGCAACTTGGTATAGGTTTTGAAGACATGGGCGTGCGTACAGCAGAAATGATTGCACACTTAACAGAAAGCGGCATTAGTTTTGAAAATAATGCTGTTGCTGTTGATCAAGCAAGACAGCGTGTAGTGGAAATTGCAAAACAACAAAAAGCACTTGCAGCAATTAATGGTACTACAATAGAACAGGAGAAAGAAAAACAACGCATGGCGCGTAAGGATGCTCAGCTCAATGCTATTATGCTGGGCATGGACGAGAAAGAACGTCAGGGTATACAGTCTCTGATAGGACAGTTTCCGCAATTTGAAGGATTTATTAAAGAAACAGTTGCTTTTGGAGGTCCAATTAGTAAAGCGTCTTTACAACAAGCAAGTTTAATGGGAGCAACCACTGATGCACTTGGAGATACTATTGCACAGATTCAAGCAGGAGGTGGTAAGGATGCTGTTGATGCACTTAAACAATTACAGGATACAAGTCCTGCACTAAAAGCGGATCTAGAAAACTTGGCAGAACTTACTAAACTTAGCCTAATAGATACCAGTAATGAATTTGTACAGGTCGCTTCCTCCAACTTCCAACAACAGTTTGAACTATCAAACAAAATGAGTCAACAAGTGGTTGATAGTGTTACTAAAGATTTTCAACATATGGCTAAAGAAACAGATGCACTTACTAACACAATAGTCACTCTCAGCCAGGAATCGCAACTATTAAACATTGAAATGACAAAAACTGCAACAAATCTAATAAGTCAATCCCAAGCAGTGCAGGATCTAATATTAGGTACTACAAGGGTAGCACGGACAGGTTTAGAAGGCATCAATACAGCGTTCGATAGCCCACAAGGACTTAATGTACAAAGAGGCAATGTTGTAGGCACAACTACTACCGTTGGTGCTACACCCTCAACAAATACCCTAGGAATCCCAGATCTTCCTACTGAAGATACAACAATGGCACCTACAACCACTGGTGCAACCACTAGTGCAGTCACTACTGCTGCAAGTGCTAGTACAGGTCCTATAGTAACAACTTCACCGGATATGTTAAATGCGTTTAACACACTTAATAACACTATGAAGAATGGATTCCGCAATTTAACTACAACCATACAAAATAATTAGGTAAATACACGATAAGGTAGTACAATAAGACATGAGCTGGAAAAAGCACTTTACACTAGCAAAAACAGATAGTCCTCTAACAAATACAGGCGGAACTAGAGACAACGGCACACGCTACAGTCACTATGCCAGTCATCTTCCTGAAGTATATATTGGACATCCCAATCGAACTGAACGCTATGGACAGTACGAAACAATGGATATTGACAGCGAGATTAACGCTGCACTGGATATTCTTGCGGAATTCTGTACACAAACAAATACAGAAAACGGAACAGGATTTGATATACACTTTCACGAAACACCCAGTGAAAGCGAAATAGACATTATCAAACAGCAATTAGTTAACTGGAACAATCTTAATGATTTTGACAAAAGACTGTTTAAAATTTTCCGTAACGTGCTAAAGTATGGCGATCAGTGCTTTATTCGTGATCCAGAAACATTTGAATGGTTCTGGACTGAAATGGGTAAAGTTACTAAAATTATTGTTAATGAAAGTGAAGGCAAGAAGCCTGAACAGTATATTATAAAGGATATTAACCCTAACTTTGAGAACCTAACAGCAACAGCAAACACATACAACGACTATGGCAACCAGGGAGATCTATACAAAAATCGTGGATACATTCAACCCAGTAGCATGTATGACGGATCAGGAGGCGCAACTGCACAGGGACGTTTTGATAAGGCACTTAACGAAAGAGCAATAGAAGCAGAGCATGTTGTACACTGTAGTTTAACAGAAGGACTGGATGCTAACTGGCCGTTTGGAAACAGTATACTAGAACAGGTATTTAAGGTATACAAACAAAAAGAACTACTGGAAGATGCTATCATAATCTATCGTATACAACGTGCTCCAGAACGTAGAGTATTCTATATTGATGTGGGTAACATGCCCAGTCATATGGCTATGAGTTTTGTTGAGCGTGTTAAAAATGAAATACACCAGCGCCGTATTCCTAGTAAAACTGGTGGCGGTGTAAACATCATGGATACAACTTACAATCCACTTAGTACAAATGAAGATTACTTCTTTCCACAGACAGCAGAAGGACGTGGTAGTAAAGTGGAAACACTACCTGGCGGTACTAACCTAGGTGAGATCGATGATCTAAAATACTTTACTAACAAACTGTTCCGTGGCTTGCGTATACCCAGTAGTTACCTACCAACAGGCGTTGAAGAATCACCTGCAGTATACGCAGATGGACGTGTGGGCACTGCACTAATACAGGAAAAGCGTTTTAATGAATACTGCATGCGTTTGCAGCGATTAGTCGCTGCTACGTTTGACAGAGAATTTAAGATGTTCCTAAAGTGGCGTGGTGTTGAAATAGACAACGGCACTTTTGAATTACGTTTTAATGAGCCTCAAAACTTCAGCACTTATCGTGAGACAGAAATGGATCAGGGTAAGATCAATACATTCCAAGCACTGGAAGGCTATCCTTATATGAGCAAGCGTTTCCTAATGCAACGTTACTTGGGAATGACTGAAGAAGAAATGGTTGAAAACACAAAGTTGTGGCGTGAAGAAAATGCCGATGTTAGTGTTGAAAGTGAATTGCCTAGTATGCGCAGTGTAGGTATTACGCCTGGTGCAATGACTGCGGATATAGATGCATTTGAACCACCAGCAGAACCAGTAGCAGGAGAAGATCCAGCAGCAGGTGGCGGAGAAGAAGGTGGTGCAGGTGAAGCAGGCGCAACAGGTGATGCAAGTCCAGTAGGCTCAGCGCCACCGGCAGGAGCAGAAACCTAATAAATACGCTATAGGAGAAACTATGGCGTTCCGTAAACTATTCTTTAAAAGAGTGCAAGGAATTCGTGACAACTATTTGTTACAGGAAGGTGATATTGCGCTTGATGAAAGTGATTTTCAATTATATCGTGGAGATGGTAGCACTACAGGAGGTATAAAAATATCTAATGATAGTGCTATAACTGATGTGGTATCTGATACTACACCACAACTTGGAGGAAACTTAGATCTAAACAGTAAAGATATTACTGGCACAGGTAATATTAACATCACTGGTACAGTAACTAGTGATGCAATAAGTTTGGGTGATGACGAAAAAGTAAACTTAGGTGCTAGTAATGATTTACAGTTATATCACGATTCTACTTTTAACAACAGTGTAATTAATAATGTTAACGGTCATTTAGTAGTTCGTAACGATCCTTCTAATACCAGTAAAGATGTTTTCATACAATCAGACAATGATGTTTTTATAGGAAGCATTGGCGCCACCGAAACTTTTGCAAAATTTTCTGATGACCAAGGAGTAGAACTCTACTTTGATAATGTTAAAAAGTTTGAAACAACATCTACTGGAGCAACAGTTACAGGCATTTTTAATATAGGTGATGGCAGTGTTAGTGACAACTATATTGGACTTGGTGCCGCTAATGACTTAAAAATATTTCATAATGGAAGTCATTCAATAATAAGAGAAACAGGAACCGGAAGCCTTTATGTACAAAGTGATAACAATGTTATTCTTGGAAGTGACAGTGGTACTGAAACGTATGTAAAGGGCATTTACAATGGATCAGTTGAACTGTATCACAACAATGTTAAAAAGTTTGACACTGGTAGTCATGGTGTAGATATAGTTGATGAAGCACATATAGAAGGTGCTACTCCGCATTTAACACTCAAAAGAACAGACAATGCAAATGTTCCAACAGTGCGTTTTAAAGGCAGTGGCGGCACTGTTGGTGCAACAATAGAATTTGATGGTACTAGCGGAACTGCGAATGAACTTATATTTAAGACTTTTCCAGGACTTACCCTTACAGAAAGATTCAGAGTAACATATACAGGTGCAAGTGTAATTGGCAACTTGCAAATGGGTGAAAGCAATACAAATACCACTATTACTACAAATGGCACAGGCGACTTAACCTTAAACACTAATGGTGGAACCGATTCAGGCTTTATCGAAATCAAGGATGGAAATAATGCAAACATCACAGTAGACACTGCTGGCAACGGCGACATACTATTAAAAACAGATGGAAGTGCAGGTCGACTAGGTATAGGAACAGTGGGTAATCCTGACACAGCGGTACACGTTAAGTCAGCGGCGTCAATCGTTACACTACAAAGAACTGATGACGCAAACACACCTGGTTTAAGTTTTCAAAACTCTAACGGTAATGTTAGAGCAACAATTAAAATGGACGGTACAAGTGGAACATCCAAAGAACTAGTGTTCCAAACGCATGATAGTTCACTATCAGAAAGATTTAGAGTAACTCTATCTGGATCTAAAGTAACAGGCAACCTAGAAGTGACAGGTGCTCAAATAGATTTTACAGCATTGCCAACAAGTGATCCAGGCGTTGCGGGAAGATTGTTTAGATCAGGAAATGATGTAAAAATTAGTACAGGATAAATAGTTACATGTTATTATTTGAACTAGATCAACCAGCATTTACACAAGTATCAGCACGAGTTGATATGATGAGTAAAAATCCTGATGTTCCTACACGTGAAGTTGGAAATAAATCCCCTGTTGAATCACATGCTGAAGATAAGGATCCACCAGAAAATATTCAGGATACTAGTGCGGCTATGAAAACAGATACCCGCAAAACACGTCTAACTTTAGAACAAATAAGCAAATTGCGTAAACTAAGTGATCTAAAAGCAGCAGAATACCAAGCAAGTATTAAAGAAATAAGACGTCAATTCGCACCTGCACCTGCTGCCTAAATAGTATATCTTATTTTTTGAACCAAAAAGTATGTATTTAATAATGTTTTTTTAGTAAAAACTAAATAAAACTACAAATGCCTTATGAATATAGGAGTTTTTAAAATGTCAGAAAACAAATTTGAGCAATTGATTGAACTGTTTATCGCTGAAGATGAGCAGGGCGCAAAAGATTTGTTCCATGAAATCGTGGTTGAAAAGTCACGTGATATCTACGAAGGTTTAGTAGATGAGGAGCAAGTTGAAGAAACTGCAGAAATTGAAGAGAATGATGATGCAGAACTAGAAGAATCTGATGATGATGTAGAAGAATCAGATATGGATGAGACAGAACTAGGTGGCGATGCTGCTGACGATATGATTGACGACATCGAAGCAGATGAAGAAGGTCTATCAATGGAAGCAGATGACGATATGGACGATGATATGGAAGATCGTGTTGTAGATCTAGAAGATGCTCTAGACGAATTAAAAGCAGAGTTCGAAGCACTAATGGCTAAGGACGGTGACGACGACATGGACATGGACATGGATATGGATAAGATGGACATGGACAAGATGGACATGGACGACGATGATGACATGGATAAGATGGAATCTGAGGAGGTTGAAGAAGATGAAACTCTTGAAGAAGGAATGGAGAAGGCTCCAACACCAGTTTCAAGTGAAGAAGCAAGTGTAAATAAGGCTTCAATGAAACAACCTAAGAAAATGTCATCAGATGCAAGTGGTAGCAATCTTGCACAAGGCGGCGAAGAGTCAGGCGGATCAACACCAAAGAGTGATGATATGGGCATGTCTACTAAGCCAGATATGAAAAAAGTATAATTAGGAACTCCAATGTTATACTTGAGAGAGAACTTAACTTTTGACCAAGCAGGCGTAATCGTTGAAGCCAGCGATAATGCTAATGGTGGTAAGGATCTCTACATGAAAGGCATTTGTATTCAGGGCGGGGTAAAAAACGCAAACCAGCGTGTATACCCTGTCTCTGAGATAACTGATGCTGTTAGTTCAGTCAATGAACAAATTAAGTCCGGCAACAGCGTATTAGGCGAAGTTGACCATCCAGATGATCTTAAAATTAACCTAGATAGAGTTTCACATATGATTGAAAGTATGTGGATGGATGGACCGAACGGGTACGGAAAACTAAAGATTCTACCAACTCCAATGGGTGGACTTGTTAAAACCATGTTGGAGAGCGGAGTAAAACTTGGAGTCAGTAGCAGAGGCAGTGGAAACGTAAGTGAAGGCACTGGTAATGTTAGTGATTTTGAAATTGTCACAGTTGATGTTGTGGCACAACCCAGCGCACCCAATGCGTATCCAGTAGCGATCTATGAAGGACTACTAAACATGCGTGGGGGGCATAAAGTACTTGACGTTGCACGTGAAGCAAACGGTGACGCTAAAGTACAAAAATACCTGAAGGAAGAGATGTCTCGTCTTATCAGGGACTTAAAGATCTAGGAGATCCAAATGCTAGATGCTATCAAACCACTACTAGATAGCGACCTTGTTAATGAGGACACCCGTACAGCAATCCAGGAAGAATGGGAAGCAAAGATGGGTGAAGTCAGGAACCAAGTTACTGCAGAACTTCGTGAGGAGTTTGCACAACGCTATGAGCATGATAAATCTACTATGGTTGAAGCCTTAGATCGTATGGTTACTGAAGGTCTTACTGCTGAACTTGAGCAAATTGCTGAAGAACGTAAAGCAGCAGTAGAAGATCGTGCCAAGGCAGTTGCAAAGTTGCAAGAAGCCACTGGTACATTTGATCAATTCTTAGTAAAAACACTTAGTGAAGAAATTAAGGAACTACACACAGAAAGAGCTCAACAGCAGGATCTAGTTGCAAAACTAGAAGAGTTTATTACAACTCAACTTGCTGAAGAAATCAGTGAGTTCCAGAAAGATCGTCAGGATGTTGTTGAAACTAAGGTTCGACTAGTAAAAGAGGCTCGTGCAAAGTTTGATGAACTTAAAACTAAGTTTGTTAAACACACAAGCACAGCAATTAACGAAGCAGTAACAGACTATCTAAAAGGTGAAATGACTCAACTTAAAGAAGATATTCAAGCAGCAAAAGAAAATACTTTCGGACGTAAAATCTTCGAAACTTTTGCTACAGAATTCTCTACAAGTCATCTTAATGAAAATCAGAAGATTAAGGAACTAGAAGCAGCAATGCAAAAGCAGGCTGAAGAAGTTGCTGAAATCAATAAGAGTCTTGAAGAGAAGGCTAAAATTGTTGAGAGCAAAGAGCAAGAAATTGCAATAATCAATGAGAATGTCCAGCGTAAAGAGACAATGGACGAACTATTGAAGCCACTCAACAAAGATAAGGCAGCGATTATGACTGACCTACTTGAAAGCGTACAAACTTCAAAGTTGAAGAACGCTTTCGACCGTTACCTACCTGCAGTGTTAGACGGAAAATCTACAATTAAAGAATCGAAGAAGCAGACTATCACAGAAAGTCGCACTGAAGTTACAGGTAATAAAGAACCAAAAACAGTCCAGGTTGAAGAAGGAGAAGATAATATTATCCAGATCCGTCAACTTGCTGGCTTGAAATAAAGTACAACAGAGGAGACAATTTATGTCAGACGTACTATTAGAAAGCCGTTGGGACGATACTAAAGACGCACTTCTTGAAGGTCTAGAAGGTAATCGCCGCAACAGCATGGGTGTAGTTCTAGAGAACACACGCAGATACTTGAAAGAGGCAGCATCAACAGGTGCATCCGCCGCAGGTAACGTAGCAACACTTAACCGTGTTATCCTACCAGTTATCCGTCGTGTTATGCCAACTGTTATTGCTAACGAAATCGTTGGCGTGCAGCCAATGCAAGGTCCAGTTGGACAAATCCACACTCTACGTGTTCGCTATGCAGACACAGTGACTTCAACAGCAAGTGCACCGTTTGATACAGACACAGTAGCAGGTGACGAAGCACTATCACCATTTAAGATTGCAACCGCATATTCAGGTTCAACAACAACTGGTCGTGCAGAAACAACAGCAGGTAAAGAAGGTACTGGCGGCTCACAACTAAGCATCCAGATCCTAAAGCAGCCTGTTGAAGCAAAGACTCGTAAGTTGCAAGCACGCTGGACATTTGAGGCAGCTCAAGACGCACAGTCAATGCATGGTATTGATGTTGAAGCAGAAGTAATGGCTGCTCTAGCACAAGAAATCACTGCTGAAATTGATCAGGAAGTTATTGCTTCACTACGTTCACTAGCAGCAACTGAAGAAACTTTCAACCAAGCAGCAGTAAGTGGTACAGCAACATACGTTGGTGACGAACATGCAGCTCTTGCAGTGCTAATCAACCGTGCAGCAAACAAGATTGCACAGCGTACACGTCGTGGTGCTGGTAACTATGCAGTTGTATCACCACAGGCACTAACAGTGCTACAGAGTGCATCAACAAGTGCATTTGCTCGTACAACAGAAGGTGCATTTGAAGCACCAACAAACACGAAGTTTGTAGGTACACTAAATGGCGCAATGCGCATTTATGTGGATTCATATGCAGCAGACGACACAGCAGTTCTAGTTGGTTACAAAGGTTCAAGTGAAACAGATGCGGCAGCATTCTATTGCCCATATGTACCGCTAATGAGCTCAGGAACAGTACTAGATCCAAGCACATTTGAGCCAGTTGTATCATTCATGACACGCTACGGCTACATTGAGCTATCAAACACTGCAAGTTCACTAGGTAACGCTGGTGACTATGTAGGTGAGGTAGCGATGTCAAACATCTCATTCTCATAAGTCGACTTACTTAAAAAGAGAAATAGGAACAGCATCTTCGGATGCTGTTTTTATTTGATAGGATATTTAGAAATAAATATTTCTATGTATTACTTTTGCACAAGTTTAAATAAAGATGGACATTCACCAAGTCAAGAAGAATTAGATGCAGGAATAAATGCACTTAGAGACTTTCCAGGCCCTCGTACTTATAATATAGCGTTATGGCAACCACATCTTGAAGACCCAAAAATTGTAGACGATTTATATACTTGGCTAGAAAAACATGCTAGTTTACAGTATAATTTTGAAACATTAAGATATGCTGATAAGCAGATATGGTTTGTACTTGTACCTGAACGTAAAGAGTTCGAAAGTGATAAACGAATGAAAGAACTATTACACAGACAACACATTGTAAATCAAATTAAAGATCCTGGATATTTGTTTCGAGGTATGAGTAAGGGTAGTAATCAGTCTCTGTATTTTTTAGATTGTTTAGCAAGAATCTTTATGAGTATCCACTGTCTAACAAATTTTATGCATAAACAATATGGGTATCATACTATGATTTGCAGAAAAGTACGATACTATCCACACGAATTTAATGTTGCATTCGGAAAATACTTTTGTAATTTACCTGTACTTCCAATGTGTTTGACAACATTCTATAGCACTCCACATATTATTAAGCACCACACTACAAAAAGAGAAATGATAAGCAACGATAATGGTTCTATAACAATGTTTAAACCAATGGCGCAAAACTACAATGGCGAGGAAAAAACATATCAAAATGCACACTACTGGGATAAAGAACAAAATAAACCAGGAAGATCACTAACGCTTGAGGAAAAAATTGATGCTTTCACTACAGCATGTTTTATGGGAAAACCTCGTTCAGAACTTTTAGAAAACCAACTAAAGTTTGACTTGGATGCTGAATTATTTCCCAAGTATGTGTTTACAAATTATACCTCCCATCACCAGGCTAAAAATTAATAAATACTATGCCAGCAAAGAATGGTTTATGCGGTATACCAACCGCGTAGTGGGCTAGAACCCTCATAAGGAGAAACAAAATGGGAAGACCAATTAAAAGCGCAGAAACAGTAGGTGGCACATCAAAATTAGCAAGTGTCAACACAGCATTGCCAATCGGTTCAAGTGGACTAAGTGGTAATCAGATTATTATGAAATCACAAGTTACAGGTGGCACTGTAAGAGACACAACCGAAATTAAGCAAAAAGGCAACAAGCGTTTCCGTTGTACAAACGCAGATGGCACAGAAACATTGACACTAACAGCAGTAGTTCATGGTTCACTAAGTGAAGGTCAATGCCAGATTACTGGTACAGACAGTGCAGGTGGAACATACTTTGCAAGTCAACTTACAGGTCGTCATTTCGTAGTGGGTGCTTTAGGCACAGGCTCACAGTTTGCAGTAGGTGATAAAGCACTTATTGTAGCATCAGGCCCAGTTGAAAACGTAAGTGTTTCAATACCTAACGGTTAATACTTGACAACAGAAAAGGTTACAATTATAATAAGTTGTAACTTTTTTTGTGACTAATGAACAAAGACTTCGCATTCATATTAGGTAACGGTGTAACACGGCTAGAAGTAGACTGTGTAAGTTTGCTTGATAAGGGTATTGTATATGGATGCAATAGAATATATGAGGAGTTTGCACCAAGTGTGCTGGTAAGCACAGATGTTGGAATATCAACAGAAATACAACAATCTGGATACAGTGCAAGGAACGTTCACTACACACGCTCTGTGCATAAAATTGAAGACAGCGGTGCTAATGTTCTACCAAAGGAGTTTGAAGGGTATAGCAGCGGACCTGCTGCTCTTGCACTTGCCAGTTTAAGTCCAGCAAATTATTTGTTTTTGATAGGTATGGATCTTAAAGGTGTGAATAATATGATTAACAATATCTATGCGGGCACTGCACATTATAAGGACAAAAATACAGATGCAGTATTTTTTGGTAATTGGATAGATCAAATTACTGCCATTATAGGTAAACACCCCAGCAAAAGATTTATGCATGTAAATCCGTTGGACAACTTTACTGCTGATGAATTTCGTAAAAATACTAACTTCGAAACAATCACTTTGTCAGTGTTTAAGAGCATGATAAATAATACATAAAATAGGATTACTAAAATGAGTCAGACAAAAAAAGTTACAGGCGATTACACTATAGATAGCACTACTGATATTAACCTAACAGCGGCTAGTCAAGTAATTGTTACAGGCAGTCCACTGCGTTTAGCCAGTTTTACTACAACTGAAAGAGATGCCCTTAGTGGAGTAGCAAATGGTGATCTAATATATAATGTCACACTCAGCAAGATACAAGCATACGCGGGCGGCGCTTGGGTCAATCTACACTAAGCGATAAATACTATACCGCGATTGGAGTTCTTAATGAGAGCAGCAGAATTTATGAGGGCACTTGCAGATATTATAGATGCATTGGAAAGAGGAGGCAATGCATCCTCATCTAATAATAAAGATGACAATGAACTCCAGGATAATCCAGTATTTATGAGTCCACAGCAACAGCAAATTGAACTGGAAAAAGCCGAACAGGGAAAAAGTAATCCTGCCATTGACAAACTAATTGCAAGTAACGATATTGGCGAAGAAGGACAAAACAGTGAACCTACAGGCGTAGGCACAGGTGCAAATAATGTTGCTGATATGGCACAAAAGCAAGGAACAATACCTCTCTCACTAGTGGATAGACTCCCTGGAGTTAGATAATGTCTAACATAAATGGCGGAGAGTTTACCCAGGATTTTCGTACACAACTAAGAAAATACAGCGACGGTACAACTCGTATTGGCGAAGAAGGTAGACTGTGGTATAATAACAGTGACAACTCTCTTCGTGTCAGTGACGGAAGCACTCCAGGCGGTATTGTGCTTAACAGTGGCGGTGGAGGAGGCGGCAGTAGCCTTACAATTCAGGAAGAAGGCAGTAGTTTAAGCACTGCTGCTACAACACTAAATTTTGTTGGTGATGGTGTTACTGCTAGTGGTACAGGTGCTACAAAAACCATTACAGTTAGTGCAAGTGCTATTACTGTGCAAGATGAAGGCAGTGCCCTTAGCACTGCCGCACAAGTGCTTAACTTTGTAGGTTCGGGTGTTACAGCAAGCGGAACTGGCACTACAAAAACTATTACTATATCTGGAGGCGGAGGTAGTGGAGGCGATGTTGTAGATGATACAACTCCTCAACTTGGCGGTGATCTAGATGTAAACGGTAATAATATTATTAGTTCTGTTAGTAATCAGAATATTAATATTGTTCCCAATGGGACAGGTAAATTAGTAGTAGTAGGTGATATACTTCCAAGTGCCACAGAAACTTTTAATCTTGGCAGTGCAAGTTTTAGATGGAAAGATATATTCCTAAGCGGTGATACAATTAATTTAGCAGGTAGTACTATTAGTGCAGATGGAACTGGCCAAATTAGTATTAGTGCAGATGGTGTTACATTACCAGATGCTAGTAAGACAGAATCACAACGAGAACTAGCAACCCTTAGTGCCAATAATAGTACAAATCAAGTTGTGGTTGTCACACCATTTTTTAGCAATGCAGGTGGACTAGTAACTAAAAACACTGATTTTGAATTTAATGCAACTGTGGATAATCAACCTGTGTTTACAGGTACAGCAACATTTACACTTGCAAACGGCGATAGTTTCGCTGAGAGTAGCATAGTCCTGTTCCAACTCTAACTGATAAATATTGCTATGGCAAGCAAGATTCCACTAAGAGCAGTATTTAACGCAAGTAACGTAGCAACTGGATTAGCAGAGTTTCAGTCCGGCGATTTTATCCCATTATCTCATGGCGGCATAGGTGCCGCACTTTCTATAGGCACTGCAGGACAAGTCCTGAAAGTTAATTCTGGTGCAAGCGCACTAGAATTCGGTAGTGTAGAAGCAAGTTTTAATATTGATGGCATGACAGATGGCACTAGTATCACTATTGTTGATGGTGATCTATTGGCCCTAAGTGATGGAGGCACAGAAAAGAAAGTCACTGCTAGTCAACTTAAAACATACATTGGTGGTTATGATGGTGATATCACAACCATAGATATAGATGGCGGTGCTGACATAGGCGAAGCACTAGCAGATGCTGATCTTTTTATTGTTGATAATGGAGCAGGCGGTACTAACCGCAAAATGGCTGCAAGTCGTATTAAAACTTTTGTTGGTGCAAGTGCTGGCGGTTTTGCTATTGCTAATCTAGACATAGATGGTGGAAGTGATATAGGTGCAGATCTTGCTACAACAGATTTAATTGTTGTTGATGATGGTGCTGGCGGTACAAATCGTAAGGCTGCACTAAGTAGACTCGTTACACTAATGGAAGCACAAATAGATGCCATTGGTGGTAACTTAACTGTTACAGGTAATCTTACAGTAAACGGCACAACTACCACAGTTGCAACCACAAACACAGTAATATCAGACAATCTAATAGAATTAAACAACGGTGCAAGTTCAAATTCAAACGATAGCGGTATTGTTATTGAGCGAGGAAGCACTGGCGATAATGCAATCATTATGTGGGACGAAAGTGCAGATCAGTTTGTAGTTGCAACAACCACTGCAACAGGCACAAGCACAGGAAACATATCACATACTAAGGCAAATTTTGAAGCAGCAGAAATAAAAGGCACGCTTGGAAACTTTACAAGCACTAGTGCAGGCACTGTTCTTACAGTAGCAGGCACTGATGATGGATCAAGTGCAGGTCCTGAACTTGTTATCAAAAGAAATAGTAGTTCACCAGCAGACAATGATGCACTGGGCGGATTGGTATTTAAGGGAGAAAATGATGCTGATCAAGCAGTAACATTCGCTAAAATACAGGGCAATGCACTGGATGTTAGTGATGGCACAGAAGATGGACAAATTGATTTCAAGGTTATTACTAACGGATCAACTAGTACAGTAGCAACACTGGATAGCACAGGACTATTTCTTAACACTAATGCAGACATAATTTTCGAAGGTGATGGACAGGATGCACATGAAGCAACTCTAACTATTGCAGATGGTTTGAGTGGTGATGTAACTATTACGTTACCGGGTGCAACTGACACGTTGGTTGGTAAAGCAACTACGGACACTCTCACAAATAAGACACTGACATCCCCTAAATTAAATGAAAATGTTGCCCTAACTTCTACATCTACAGAATTAAATTTACTTGATGGTATTACTGCTATTGCAGATGAAGATACAATGTCAAGCAACAGTGCAACTGCACTTGCTACACAACAGAGTATTAAGGCATATGTTGATACAGAAATAGGAAACATTAGTCAAACCAGTATTCTCCAAAACAATAGTAATGTTACTGTTGCAGACACAGGTACAGGTAATGTTACAATAGAAGTTGACGGCACAGACAGGATAACAACAGTTGCCGCAACTACAACAACAGCAACAGGACACAGTATTGTGCTTGGCGCGGCAAGCAATAGTGCCGCTGGTAGTATTAAATTTTTAGAAGGAACTGATAACGGCACTAATGGAGTTACACTACAAGGCCCTGCAAGTACAGCGGATGTAACTATTACACTGCCAGCAGTAGCAGGTACAGTAATTACAACAGCAAATAGTGATGCACCTTCAACAAGCACTAGTAGTTCAGATGCAGACTTTGTGCTAATTGATGATGGTGGTGTAATGAAAAAAATTACGCCAGCAAACTTGGGTATTGTAGACAATAGTGGTTATACCAATAGTAGTTTTTTAGAGCCTCCTGGCAGTCTTGGAAACTTTGATGCAGCAAAGGAAACACTTGCTACTGGTGCTCAAACAGGTAGTGCAGAAAGTGGACTAACAGCAAATGCACTGGATGCATTTGATGTGCAACTAGCAGGCTTTGATGCATATGATCATATGGAACCAAAGTTTGCCCTAAAGACCACAGACTTGGGTAGCGGAGAGTCACACGTTGGTGCATAAATAGTGTACAGTGTATAGGAGTATAGGATGCCATCAGTATTACAATTAAGAAGAGGAACAACTAGCCAAAATAATGCTTTCACTGGAGCAGCAGGCGAACTTAGTTATGATACAGAAGTAGATACTATTCGCGTACACGATGGTAGTACTGCTGGCGGCTTTGCTATGAGTACTGCTAGTGCAACAGAAACACTAACAAATAAAACCCTTACAGCGCCTAAGATTGCAAGCGGTGGATTTATTGCTGATGCAAACGGCAATGAACTAATCATCTTTACAACCACAAGCAGTGCAGTCAATGAAATAACATTTGCAAATGCAGCATCAAGTGGCACACCAACAATTACAACAACTGGTGGCGATACAAATATTTCATTAAAGATTAGTCCGAAAGGCTCAGGTGAAATAGATGTTGATAGTTCAAAAATTATTAACGTTACAGATCCAACAGCAAACCAGCATGCGGCTACAAAAGCCTATGTGGATTCAGAGATAAGCAGTTTAAGTTCTACTTCCATATCACAGGGTAACAGTAACGTTACAGTAGCAGATAGTGGCACAGGAAATGTAACAATTGAAGTAGATGGAACTGACCGTATTACAACTGTGGCTGCTACTACAACTACTGCAACTGGACATAGTCTTGTAATTGGTGCTGCTAGTAACAGTGCTGGTGGTAGTATTAAGTTTCTTGAGGGAACAGACAACGGAACAAATGGCGTAACTCTAAAAGGGCCAGCAAGTGTAGCAGATATTGATGTAGTCTTGCCATCATCAGCAGGCACACTTGCTCTTGCAAATGCTGACACAACTGGAACAGCAGCCATTGCAACAACCGTAACAGTAGCGGATGAAAGTTCAGACACTAGTTGTAATGTTTTATTTGTAACTTCTGCTACTGGTGATCTTGCTCCTAAATCAGGTACTAATCTAACGTTTGACAGTGCTAATGGTAATTTAACAACTACAACATTTACTTGTACAGCAACAGCGGAACAATATGCTGACTTGGCTGAAATGTACGCT
>NTLX01000017.1_pt1 | contig 34077 bp, 25 predicted proteins | sample 1251771 | NCBI WGS metagenome assembly NTLX01 (sample SAMN07250028, study PRJNA358725) | marine metagenome | isolation source: viruses from ocean water | place: Pacific Ocean: North Pacific Subtropical Gyre | collected 2015
TTTAGTAAAATGGTCACTGGACCATTTAGTGTTTTTGTTAATGGAAAACCTGTTTGTAGATCAGATAGTGTAAATACTTTTGGTGATAAATTGGTAAGCGGTTTGGTTTTTAGCGTGAGGGTTGGTGGATGAGTTCTTTTCCTTTAATTAATCAAGGTGTTTTAGATCTTACTGGGTGTGACGTTGCGACCATTCCTTTGCCCACAGAGGCTCTTGAGTTTATTCAAAAAGCCACAACAGGTGAAATTTTTGTCAATCCAGTTCAAGATGTCATCACAACGGCAACCTCAAAAGTTACTGATATTGTAAATGATGTAAATGCAGGGATTGGAGATATTTTTATGTCATCTGATGGAACTCCTTTTGGCACTCCGCTGCCCGGAAGTGGTGCGGGTCTTGATGCAAATGGTGATCCAGAACCAATAAGATTGACATCGTTTGTTAGTAATTTTTCACAAGAGGTTTCTGAAAAAATTGCTGTGTATCAAGAGCAAAGTGATATTTTGAGTGGTGTGTCAATCGGTAAAGATGGTTTTGATGGTAACGGCGGTGTTTCCGACATGCCGGGTATTGCAAGTGTTCAATCTATCGCTGCTGGCTTCAATCAAGTTACCAATGCTTTGTCGAATGAAGATGAAATTAAAGATAATTACACACAATTTTTTGGAAGCATTCTTGGTCCCGGTTCTCAAGTTTTTGAGGGAGTCAACGCTGCTTTGTCTGGTGACTTTGAGGGAGCCTTGAGTAACTTTCCAAGAAACGAAGACGGCACATTAATTTTAGGCGATGCTGACGTTTCAAATCTAACCGCGTTGATTGAGGCAAAAAATGATGTGGTTCGGGCGGCTAATGATGTTGTCGCATTTGTGCAAGATGAAAGAGCGTTGGTGACCGCTGCCACTACAGAATTGGTCAAAGCAACTTTTGGATTTGAACTTTTGGCTATGTTGGCAGATCCATGCTTTGGTGAAAAAGTTGCAAGTAAAATTTTGAAGCCATCATAATAGGAACTAAATAACGATATGAGCAGATTTGTAGATCTTGATTTGAATTTCACAAAGAATCCCATCACGGGAGATGTGTCAATTTTTAGAGATGAGCAGGCTGTTCTTGCGTCAATCAAAAACATTGTTTTCACCGCACAGGGAGAGAAAAAATTCAATCCATTTTTTGGAGGGTCATTGAGAAGTTTGCTCTTTGAACCGATTGATCCAACAACTACGCTTCGGATCGAGGATGGATTATCAAGATCAATTGAAAACTTTGAACCAAGGGCTAGAATTTTATCATTAGTCGTGACTCCACAACCCTCGCAAAATGCATACTCGGTCAAACTTTCATTTACTTTGAAAAATGATCCCAGACCAGTGACAGCCGTATTTAAGTTAGAGAGATTACGATAATGTCAAGTAAAAACCTTAATGTCAATTCACTCGATTTCTCTGGTATCAAAACCAACTTAAAAAATCATTTGTCCGCAAGTGCCACGTTTAAGGACTATGACTTTGAGGGTTCTGGTTTATCAGTTCTTCTTGATCTTCTCTCTTACGTCACATACTATCAAGGAATTTACAATAACTTTACTGTTAATGAACTTTTTCTCGACACGGCAGAAAAAAGATCATCTGTGGTTTCTCACGCAAAAACTTTAGGATACACTCCTAGATCATACTCCGCACCGACAAGTATTGTTAATGTTAAACTTGGATCAACGGCTGGCTACTCAACTGTTTTAGCACCCGGACAACTTTTTAACACGGTTATTGATGGTCAAACATATAGATTTACTAATCTTGAACATCACACAGTCTCATTGACAGCGGATGGGATTACAAACGCACACATCTCTGACTTAAGTATTCGTGAAGGCACGATTAGATCTTTGTCCTCCGTGATTTCTGACAATAGAGATTATCAAAAAGTTCAAATCAGAGATCCCTTGGTTGACACTACGACCATTAAAGTTAGTGTTCAAGAATCTGCAACTGACAATAGTGGAATTACCGTTGCTTGGAATAGGTCAACCGATTCGGTTGGTATTACGTCCACCTCCAAGGCTTTTTGGGTCGAAGAGGATTACACTGGATTTTACTCTGTTAATTTTGGTGATGGAGTCATTGGCTCTACTCTCGCACCCGGCAATATTGTAACTGTAAGTTATCTTCGAACAAATGGTCCGCTTACTAATGGTGTTGGTGGACAAGATGAAAAAACGGGTAGGAAATCATTCAGATTTTCGACAGGCAATACCGTGGACGTTGTGTCCCCTGCATCCGGTGGTGCGTTCCCGCAGTCAATCACAAGTATTAAAAAATCTGCACCAAGGTCATATTCTGCACAGGATAGGGCAGTTACCGCCTCTGATATTAAAGCCTTGATTGAATCTAACTTTTCAGGCTTTTCATCAATCTTTGTTTACGGTGGTGAAGAGGCAAATCCACCAGAGTTTGGTAGAGTGATTGTTTCAATCAAACCAAATCCAAATTCAATAGTTGTGGACAGCATCAAAGATGAAATTTTGTCTTTTATTAGAAATAGATGTCCGGTTTCAGTTCAACCTAAAATTGTCGATCCAGATTTGACTTATGTTCGAACAGATACAAAAGTTGTTTTTGATCCACAGGCGACAGCACTGAATTCCATTGCACTACAAGATTTGGTTGAAAAAAATGTTTCTTTGTTTGTGACAAGCAATACGGAAAGTTACGAAACTCGTCTGTCTCGCGGTTTGCTTGAAAAGTATATTTTAGATAATGTATCTGGAGTTGTGTCGGCAAGCACTGATATTATTATGGAAAAAAGATTTGCCCCCGTGAAGACTCTTACCACAAACTACGAGGTAAAGTTTGAAAATCCTATTTTTCACCCACACGATGGACATGCGAGCGTTATTGATTCAAATGAATTTTTGTATTTTGATGGGACTGTTGACAAAAGAGTTTTCTTGAAAGACGATGGTAGTGGTAAACTTCAACTTTTTGAAAAAATTGATAATGTTGATGTAATGGTTCTTGATGATTTTGGCACAGTAAATTACAACAGCGGGGAGGTTAGTCTTGGTCTGGCAAGACTCTCATCGCTTTTTGATGAGTCTGAAATCAAAATTTATGCGAAACTGGGAACACAACTTTTATCATCAACTCGCTCAAATATTATTATTAATGATACGCTTGACCAGACCAGAGATGTTGTCAGTGTATCTCAAGTTGGTGATCAATTTACAACCACTCTCTCTACACCAACAGCAGCCTCTACAACCACTACGACCACAAGCACTAGCACCAGTGCAGGTGGTGGTGTCGCAGGCGGCGGAGGCGGAGGCGGAGGCGGTGGTGGATACGGAGGCTATTGATGGCAGAAGAATCTCGCGTAGGTGGTTTGCTTCTCTCTCTAGATCCGCCTAGTCCATTTATACCAGAGGAGATTATTTCGGGTGAGGGGTCTACTCTTTCTGTTGATGAAAGGGTTTCTGTCCTTCTTGAATCTATTCTGCCAGATTACGTTTCCCAAGACCATGAAAAGTTTGTTGCTTTTTTGCGTGCGTATTTTGAGTGGTCGGAACAACACGGTAATCCAAGAGCCGAAGCAGTAAGGATCAATACCTATACTGATATTGATCAAAAAATTAATACCTTCACAGATTTTTTTAAGAGTCAATATCTTTTTGGCTTTCCATCGGAGTTGATCAGTGGAGTCGATACAGAAAATGCAATCAAACTCATTCGTGATTACTACCAACAAAAAGGTAGTCCAAGATCTTTAGATTTTCTTTTTAGATTGCTTTTCAACTCACCTGCAACTGTTTCATACCCGAGAGATCTTTTGCTCACCCTGTCTGATTCTGATCGAGTCAAAGAAGACTTTGTTATCGTCAGTCGTAACTCTAATATTAAAACTATCCAAGATACTGTGGGTGGGCAAATCAAACAAAGACTGTCAGGGGCAAACAGCACTGTCATTGCATCCGCATTCATTGAGGATATCGACAACAGATTCGAAAACAATATTGCTTTTTCAACAATCAAAATTAGAGATAAGGTTGGATCATTTTTAGCAGATAAAGTTACAGAGTTAACAAATGGTCTTACAACTGCATTTGAAACCTCACTACCATTAGTGTCTGGCATCACGATTGAAAATGGTGGTAGAAACTTTACCGTGGGGCAGGCAATTGTCATCAAAGATTCCCGTGGTAGAATCGTAGGATCTTCGGAGATCTTGTCTGTCGGGAAGAGTGGTGCTACAGAGGGCATCATTAATCGAGTAGAGCAAGTAAATCCTAGAACTATTTTTAACAAAGGTGAAACTTACTCCTTTGAGATTCAGTCTGCGTCTGGAACTGGTGCTACCCTTGGCTTGCTTGGTAATTTATCAAACTCAACAAGTCCATATATTTACAACACCGATAGATCTTTGATCTCCTCACTGTCGAGAATTCAAGATAACAACAAATTTCAACAGTATTCGTATGTTGTTGATTCAGAGCAAACGATTGAAAATTTTGCAGAAATTTTAAAACAAGTTTTTCATCCTGCGGGTTCTAAACTTTTTTCAACTCACAGGCTGAAAAGAACTTTTTCTGCAACCACATTCGATAGAAAAGCACCACAGGTTTTAAAAACCTCTGAAAACCCTCTTCGTATGAAGCCCATCATTGGCAACTTTACACCATACACATTTAACACAACATTTGATTTTCGTGGTGACACTTTCGGATCAACATTTATTGACTATTACCCAACTGGTTACAATGGGTTGACCGCAGCGGTGGTTGGCACATCGGTGACGCACGACCCAACACCAGCGGGCTACACTCCGGGTGCAATGGGTAGCATTTCCGCTGGAACTCTTAATCCAGAGGCTTATGGTTTTGGTTTCGGGGACTACACAGCAGGCACGATCTTGCCGGGATACACCGTAGAGGCTGTGGATCAATTAATCATGAATTCATCCGATACTACGGGTGCTACTCATTGGACAATTTATCGTCACCCCAAACACTTGATGATTCCATCTGAAACAGATGTAAATGCCTATCGATATCAAGTTGCTTTTTTCTTTGATCCGTTTGATAGTCCCGTCAAGGCACTTGAAGCCTCAACTGGATTCAGAGTCGGAACAACTATTGTTCAACGAGGTCCAAACAAACAAACTGCGATTGGTGAAATTGTTGCAAGAGAAGTTGTTGGTCGAACTGATGAAAACAATACCTTTCCGGGCTACGCTTTCGTAAGGGGGGCAACTTTTGCAGAATTTATCACCATAAATATTTTGAATGGTGAGTTTAGTAATCAGCCAGATCAAAACGGAAATAAACTAAAAGTAATAAATGTTGATACTGGAGCCGAAAGATTTATGGTAGGACCAAAGGGTGGCTTCAGATATTTTAGAAGAAATGCAAGATTCTATCCTGATAGTATTGCAAAAACCAGAGCGATGAAATACCAATTCATTGGTGATTTTCTTACTGGTATGGGACTCGGAGCAACTTTCCAATAATAGGAGATTAAAATGGCAACAGCCACGTTTGACGCACAATTTACGACACAAGTTGCAAAGGGCTTTGCAGAACTTCTCGACCCATTCCGTCGTGAGAATATTTTTCTTGGAATTTCTCGAACCACCGGCACAGGACAGACAACAAGAACTCTTTCAAACGACATTCAAACCAGAAAAAGAATGTTATTCGCAAAGTTGCTCACTTCAAGCGATGTTTCTCTCTTGATTGAGAGAAAGGATTGGCAGGAAGGCACAGTCTATGATCAGTTTGATCCGTCTGCTGATATGTCCTCAAAAAATTTCTACGTTTACAACCCACTTTCAAAAAGCGTTTACGTTTGTGTTGAAAACGGTGGGGGTAATGAGTCAATCAACATTCCTAACACAACGTCCCCCGACGAAGAAATTTTCTCCGATGGTTACAAATGGCGTTTCATGTATACCATCACATCGGATCAAGAAAAATTTGTTGATTCATCTTTTCTTCCGATTCGATCACTTCCGTACTATAGTGATTTGATCAACGCATACTCTGATCTCCGACAAAATCAGTATTATTCACAATATATCGCAGAGAGTGATCCAAACAAAGGTCAAATTCAATCTGTTGGGCTGACGTATGGAGCCTCTGACACCAAAGCGGTATATGGTAAGTCTTTAGGATATGACTTGTCTAGAAAACTTCTGGCAGCGTCAAGCACAGAGGCGTTTCTTGATGGTGGAGATTTAAGCACCGATGATGACGCTTATAATGGATATGGCATTGCGTTTTTGTCTGGTCTTCAAAATGGCACTGTGCATACCATCACAGATTACTCTGGTAGCCAAAAGAAAGTTACATATCCTGCGATCATTGGCACAGCCCCAAGTGCCGGAGATCTGTATAAGATTGTTCCCATGGTCTCATTCATCGGTGATGGCACAGGGGCAACAGCGTTTGCGGATGTTGATGCGAACAACGCACCTGAAACCGTTGTCGTTACAAATAGAGGCTCCAACTTTACAACGGCAACAGCACAAATTTCAACAACCAAAGACTCTGGGACCAATCCAACTTTGAGTCCCGTAGTTTTTCCCGTCATTGGTAGAGATCCTGTTTTTGAACTTTTTACTAAATCAGCAAAAATTATTGCAAACATTGAGGGTGATGAAAACGGACTTGCAATGATTGGAAATGATTATAAAGAATTCTTCTTAATGTCTGGTCCCAGTGTAGGTTTGAGTTATGACAATACAGGAACTTTAGCGGGAAATGATTCTTTTAGAATTACACAAGTTGATGTCAAATCTGTTAGTGAGACAAATATTCCTACATCTTTAGTTACGTCCGGTGATTTCATTTACGGCAAGACGACTAAAAATTTTGCAGAGGTGCAAACCTCCTCAATCGATTTACAAGAGGCTGCGATCAACGCTAAAAATATTGACAGAGATTTCGATAAAGATGAAACCATTCAAATTCTTAAAACTTCTGGTAGCACGCTTGAAACACAAAACAATGTTTTGAAAGTTGTTAGAACAAGACTGGATGACACGACACTTTCTGTTCCTAAAGTTGATTGGAGATGCACCTACAGTGTTGGCATTTCCACAGATGGAACCAACTTTCCTTTGAATGATACGTCCGTGACAGGTGCTTCAGGTTCAATTGGAATTGTTACACAGTTTATTGAACACGGCGATTACGCTGATGGCTCCGGCGGAGGAACCGTTTTCCTAACAAATGTTATCAAAGGTTCTGGCTCTGCAACACTTGACTTTGACATTAATGAAAGAATTACAACCACTAACGGTAACGTTACAGTAAAAGATATTCTTGGTCCTGAATTAGACTTGGATTCAGGAAAGATGTTATACATAGATGGTATAACCGCTGTTACTCGCACCGAAGCACAAGATGATTTGATTGAAATTCGAATAGATTTCTAACGGAGATATTGAATGACCATTGGACAAAATTCAGAATATAGTGCCTTTGATACTAGCATCATGTCTAGGACTCCATACTATGATGACTATGACCCACAAAACAAATATCTGAAAGTTTTGTTTAAGCCCGGTGTTCCCCTACAGGCTCGGGAACTTTCTTACGCACAATCTATTCTGCAAAATCAGATTCAAAGATTTGGATCGCATATCTTTGAACAAGGATCTTTGGTTCTCGGTGGTGACACTGCCATTGCCAGTGCGGGTTTCTTAAGATTACAAAATAACTTACCGTCTACCGAACTTTCATCCCTCGTAAGACAAACAATTGAAAATTCCAACTCCGTTCTTGCCACCATCGTTGGTGTTGCAGATGTGCCTGCCGCAGCGGAGTCTCTTACGAATGATAATCAACAAGTTGTTTTTGTTCAATACAACACAGCAGGTGAATTTTCTGAAACTGATATTCTCTCCACAACGGGAGAGGGTAGCGTAGGTTTGACGTTTGAAGTTTCCTCGGGTTCGACAGCACCAAACAAGGGAACAGCGACAAACTTCATCGCCATTGATACTGGAGTTTTCTTTTTAGATGGTCACTTTGCACTTAATGATGCACAACAATTTGCCGCTTACAGTAAAACTGGTGGATACCGAGACTTTGCAAATCCAACTGCCTCTGTTGGTTTTGAAATTACAAAATCTATTGTAAATGCCACAGAAGATCCAACTCTCAATGATCCTGCTTTTGGTTTCAACAACTTCAATGCTCCGGGTGCTGATCGATTTAAAATCAACCCAACACTTGCACAAAGGGAGTTGTCTGGTGGTAGTGGTGATGCCAGTGGTTTTGAAATTACTGGTGGGACTAATGATTATGTCGAATTGGTGAGAGTTGTAAATGGCACGACTACCAAAAGAGTAAAGTTTGCTGACTACGCTGAACTTGAAAAAACACTTGCCCGAAGAACATTTGATGAATCTGGAAACTATACCGTAAATCCTTTCTCTCTTGTGATTGATGAGTATGAGTCCACATTCGCTTCACCCGACACCTCAAAAGTATCTGCTGTTCTTTCTCCGGGTAAAGCGTATGTTCAGGGTTACAATTACGAAACTATTGCACCAACTAACTTTGCGATTAGTAAACCCAGAACAACTAGAACAATCAATCGTGAAAGAATTGAAACTCAAGAGGGACCATTCTTTGAGATTGGAAAAACTGCTGATATCAATCTTCAAGGATTTGCAGCGGGTAGTGAACAAATTATTCGTAATGGTAAACGTCTTGTCATGTATGACGAAAATGGGGTGGTTAGTGGAACTGTTTATATTAGAAACTTAAGACCCGCCGACAACTATCCCAGCGGTGTCAAAGTTTTCTTCCAAGACGCAGTGATGTTTGGCGGTAAAGATATTTCGCAGATTCGCAGAGTGTCTGATACTCTAACAAATATCAGTGGTATTGGCGATGCCGTAGATTCACAGGATGCATTTGGATTCACTCTTGAGCCTAATGGTGAAAGTATCAAAAATGTTGGCAACTCAAAAAGTTTGATTTTTAAAGTTCCAAAAGGTGGACCAGTCCAGTCCATGGAAGGAAATCTGTATGAGTCTAAATTCACGGTAACAAAAACTTTCTTTGGTATTGCTGATGAAGATGGTGAGGTGACATTTACATCAGAGGGTGAAAATGAGTTTTTTGAAAGCAACATTTTCTTATCTGTAGTTGGTGAGACTGCTGAAAATGTTTCTGGCTCCGGTGCTGGTGCAGGTGCAACCATGATTGTTCCAAACCTTTCTGCCACAGACAATCCAAATAACGAAGATAATACAATTACATTCAATGGACTTCCGGCATCCAGTAAAGTCACTGCCGTGATTCCGATGAAATATAAGTCAAATTCTAATGATGATAATATTAGAACAAAAACTTTGGTGACCGAAACACAAACAAACCTACGAACCAATTTCATCGCGAGTCTTAATCAAGACATTGTGTTTGTCAATGCGGTTGACATTTATGAATTGTTGACAGTTGAACAAAATGGCGTTGATATTAAAGACAAGTTTGTTTTTGATAATGGACAGCGTAATGAATACTATGACTGGAGTAGACTTGTTTTGAAACAAGGTGAAAGCCTTGCAACCGATAATAATATTACGGTTAGTTATAGAAGATTTCAACACTCCGCAAACGATGGCGGTCCTTTCACCGCACAAAGTTATGTAAACTCTGGAATCACCCCCGGTCCAGAGTTTGCACCAACATTACTAGATCCAAATACTGGCGAAAAATTGATTCTTACTGATTGTCTTGATTTTAGACCTGTGCGCAGAAGAAACACAGATGGATCGGCAGAATTCTTCGACTATAACGTTGGTGGCATTCTTGGTGGTGGTAGCGTCACAGGTGGACCACCAACATATCCTTTTGTAGATTTAGTTGAAGTGCCTTTTGTTTCATATTCAACATATCTTCCAAGAGTCGATAGTGTAATTTTAGGTGCAGACAGAGTGATCAGAATTGTGTCTGGAACACCATCTCTCAACGCTCAACCACCAAGTTTGTCTGATGATGATATGGAACTTTATCGTATCTTCTTACCTGCGTACACGGTTGATGCAGACAAAGTAAATGTTCGATATCTTGATCTCCAAAGATTCACGATGACTGATATTGGTGACTTGCAAGACGCAACATTTAGTGATAGTGAATTCAACTATAGACTTGCACTTCGATCACAGGCTTTGGCAGCAGCACTTGGATTGTTCCCCGGTGCGGAGGGTATTGAAGATGGCATCTTTATTGATGACTTGATTGGTCACGGAAACGCTGATGCAACTAAACGGCAACATAATGTTTCAATTGATCCTGTCAACAATACTTTAAGATCTGCATTTGAAACAAGAGCATATGGTGTCACCTTCGCAACAAACGCTGCTGGTGGTGGTTTTAGTAGTAATATTAGAAAACATAGCACCAAATATGGTGAGATTTACACAGCAGCAAACCTTGGTTCAGACGGTTCTACGGCAAACTATATTAATAACTTAAGCGTAGGCTCAACTCTAGCGGTCAACCCGTTTGGAGTGGTTGATAACTTGGGTAAAATGCAACTTGATCCATTCTGCGATAAGTATTGGAGTGAAACCAAAGCAGCGAAAGTTATCGTAAATGTCGCTGGTGAAAACAATGTGTGGCAAAAAGGAATCTCGGCTCCATTTAAGGGTAAGAGACTTGGGTTTGGCACGCAATGGAAAGACTGGGAGACAATCTGGTTTGGTCGAAGTGTTGGCAACGAAGCCGCCGTCAGTCAAAACGATCCAGATAATATTAAATATACCCAGTCACTCAAGTCTGCCTTCGTCAAGAGAGTTCTTTCGGAAAAAATCACAAGAAGAATCGGCGACAAAATTGTTGACCTTTCAATTGTTCCATATATGAGAGCAGTCACAATCAATGGATCTGTGCAGGGTGTCAAGCCAAGCACAACTCACTATCTTTACTTTGATAATCAATTAGTTGGCTCCACAACTGATGGCTACGATTCAGATGAACATGGTGAGTTTGAATTTACAGTGAGTATTCCAACTGACACATATCTTACAGGTGAAAAACTTGTTCGTGTCATGGATAATAATCAAAACAGCATTTCACTTGCGACATCTTCAGCCGACTCGACATTCTATGCAAGTGGTAAGTTAGATACAAACGCAAACAGTGTTCGATCTTTCCGACCAGCGATTTTAAGAAGAGATGCTGCTAATGTAGACACTATTGGTGAAACAACACTAGGAGAAATTCTTGGTGGTGGATCTTTTGTTAGTCTTAACTCACTCGACCCACTTGCACAGGTATTTACAGTGGATGAGAACTCCTTCCCAGATGGTATGTTTATTCGAAGAGTTGGTGTTCTTTTTAGAGAAAAACCACTCGAAGAGGATGCTGAACGAAACAGTGCAATTCATGGTGAAATTAGACCAGTCAATGCCGATGGCACTCCGAGTAAAAATGTGGTTGTTCCTCTGTCAGAGGTAAGCAGAATCAGTAGTAAAAGATTTTTCAATAACGGCACTCAAGATGCCTCGGACCAATTGACTTACTTTACTTTTGATGTTCCAGTGTATCTCGCACCCGGAACTTATGCCTTCTGTCTTAAGACAAATAATACAAAATATACACTTTGGGTTACAGACCAAAAGCAACCAAATATGGGTGGCTTGTTCTTGCCAAGAAACGATGGACGGACAGTGTTCTCCCCAGAAAGTTATTTGAGCATGAAGATTGAAAGACATCTCTTTAGAGAGGGTCAGTCAGAAGTTCGTTTTTTCCCCGAAGGTGGAATCACAACTGATTTAAGTTTCAACGCATATTACATGAACACCGCCCCACAACTTTACAACACAGGTAGTCCGATTTTGACAAGAGTGATTCCTCATTCGGATCTCTCTAATGGAGACAATCGAAGACCAACAAACTTGACAGTAGAACTTGATGATACAAAGTCAGGAGTTGAGCAATTGGGGTACGTCTGGGAGTCCACTCTCGATGTTTCACAGGTTGTCGATAAAGCACAGTGTCAGTTCCTTGCAATCAAAAACTATGTTGGTGAAATCACTTCTGATGAAATTACTTTACAGAAACTTTCAACTGACGAACTTGGATCTGCAACAGCAAGATACTACTCCAAGGTCGTGACAGTTGGAACGGCTGCTGCAAACTTAAATGTTAGACTTGCGGGCAAGTTCCCACCCGGAACAAAGGCTCTTGTTTTTGGTAAGTTTAGATCAACAAACAGTTCAGAGTCATCGATTGAAACAGAACCTTACATTGAATTGACACCTGATGCCTTTGTTACATCGTCAGCAGACCAAGATGGTAATCTTGAAACTGTAATCAATAACTTTAGTGCGGACTTTGATCTTTTGAATGATGATGTCTCTGCAACTGGATTGTTTAATGAATATAAATTAAAGATTATTTTGTCGAACAGCACGAATGACAAGATTGAACCAATCATTGAATCTATCGCTTCTGTGCCTCTCGCAAGAAAAACAGGTGGTCAATTCTTCCAGACTCTTGCACCCACAGGGGAGGTCGTTGCGTACGCTGGTGATAACGCCCCAACCGGCTGGCTTCTTTGTGATGGTAAAGAATATCTTAAATCTGAATTTACACGACTTTCAGAAGTCCTTGGAGCCACATATAAACTTGATGGGGATGACACAACAACTAAATTTAGAGTTCCTGATCTTCGCTCAAGAGTTCCTGTCGGTGTTCGTTCTTCTACCGATGCTAGTTCAGATGATGGTCTTGTAGAGAGAACCCGTGGAGCCACAGGTGGATCTCATAAACTTCAAGGTCATACTCATTTGAATCCCGCAGAACCAAATGGAACAATTGGTGGTGGTTCGGTAAGTGATGCTGGTGAACTAAATGTCTGGAACCCCGGATCTGTCGGTTATAGAACGGGACAGTCTAGTTACTTTAACGGAGTGGAAGCGGATAATCCTGCGGGTAAATCAAAATTTAAGGATATTCTTATCGATGATGGTGTAGATGTATCTGGAACAGAGTTAGACGGAGAACTTACAGAGTCGATGCCACCCTTCCAAGTTCTCAACTACATAATTAAGATCTAATAGGAAAAATAAATGGCTGGAAAAGCATTCACAAATTTGAACACTATTAGCCTTTCGGATACTTTCCGTGCTTGGTTTGATAAAACTAATGAAATAGTTGCTGCTCTAAATCCATTGGAAATTTATGGCATCACTCCGGGTTCTGGTGAAAATGCTGGTATCACCATTGCCGTAAGCACGACTGGCATTGCAACTGTTGGGCTGTCGATGCCCTCTGTCATGACGGGTGATACAGAATTTGTTGGTGGTATTACATTCACAGGCAAAAATGTTTTGATGTCTGGTGGGACAGTGGATTTCACAGGTTCAACTTTATACGGTAACGTTGTAAGAACAATCAATGGCTCCACGGGTAACGTGACCATTGCACTTGTTGGTGTGAATGACTCCACTGATGGAACTGGTGATATTTTAATTAAAAGTGGCGGCACTTTAGTTGCCTACAACTTGTTCCTTGGTAATACTTTCGACGGAACAAATAGAAACTTTAGGTTTGGTGCATCAGGCGGCATGATTCTTGGTGGTGGTGCTGGTGCTGGTTCTGGTTTGCAGAGTTTTGGTAAAAGCGGTGACCGTTATAGAACAGGAACAATTGCATTAGCAGGTGGTAACATTGCAAAGGGCATTACGTCTGCAATGATTCATATGCTCAACCTTGGTTACACCGGATCTGACAACGCTGAAAAGGGAATGCAACTCTTCTTTGGTAGAGTAAATAATGGAAACTCCGATCCCTTTGGTTTGGTTTTCCATGCCGGTGGCACTGCGGTGGCACAGACAGATGCCGATGGACCGCTTCTTGTTCTTGACTCCACAAATAGAAAATTTGGTATCAATGGCATCACTGCTCCTGTTGGTGGAATTCATTTCAAAACCACTTCCACTTCAGTCACGGTCGCAAACGATATTTTGATTCAAGATACTGTTGGAAACACAATCGACATTAGAACTGTGATTGCGGGTTCAACGACTGAATATAATGGCAAAGAGGGAGCCACAAACGCCTCTGGAGCAAGATACAAAGGTTTCGCAAACTCTAATAGATTAAGAACAATTACAAACGGACCCTACTCATCCACTGGTGTTGAGTTAAGGTTCTCTGGAAATAGAAGTAACTTTAGTATTTTTGGTCAAGAAACCTCGGGTATTTCTCTTTCTCCTGCTTTGGTTGTTGATCAGGCTGGATCAGTGATTATTGGTGGTATCGAATCAAGTGATAGTGGCACTACCTACGGATCATTGAATGTCGTGAGTGGTAAATTATTACTTGGTGGAACACTGGGCGTTTCCTCACTTCCGAATGGTGGTATTCAAAGTGTGGTCAGTGGTGGTGGAACCTCTCAACATAAAGTAATTTTCACAAATTCACCTGACGGTGGTGGTTCAACATCAAAACTTACAAACGTTGTTTTTAATGGCACAATCACTGATGATATGGTATTCGATATGCGACAACAAAATAATGAGGATTTGTTATTTTATGATGAAAATGGTGAAGAACTGACCAATTATTTTGACAATACCGCAGGAGCGGGAGGATTTTTAGAATTTTTTGAAGTGGACGCATCAGGTAACCAAAAGTATGCAGTTGGCAATTTTGAGATAGACATTACAATGCCACTTTATGATATTATCAACGATGGTCTAAATTATCCTCATGAAAAAACAGGAGTCAACTTTTACTGTCCGGTTATCGGTGCTATTGCTTTCTTGGATACTAATTCATCTCTATCTAATATAAACGGTGATACAGTAAACAATCCCTCTTTAGTTGCATCACCTAACTCTGGTATGCAAGTTACTAAAATTGATGATTTATCAAAAAATAGTGGGCAACTTACATTTAAACTAACTGGTAACTGCACCACCAGAGTAAAGGTTGCCCTGATTGTATCAAAAACACACATGCAACAAGGAAACAGGGCTGGTGTAATCTACAAAGCACCGGGATCTTTTACCGCTAAATTCTTTAACGTGGAGTAAAAATGGTAACATTCGACGCAGCAACTTATTGTGGTGACAAGGCAGGTGATCTGGTTATTCTTGCTTTTGATAAAGGAAGTTATGTAAATTATATTAGAGGACATGGTGATACGCAGGACTACGCTGCTGTTGGTGGCAATGTAAATGGTGCATCAATCAGCACCACGCAGCAATTAGATCAATATAGGGCTAATTCGGCATACCTAAAATATGTTAGGGATGCCGTCAAAGTTTCCACAATCAAGACCACATCCTCTGGACTTATTGTTGACAGTGGAACAGGGTTGAGTGGAAATGGATCTGGTGACATCATGTTTAGACCAGATCCAAGAGCGTCACACAAAGTGATCTTTGGCGCAACAAACGGCATCGGTGCATCAGGTTATGTTGGTATTAGTCACATGACAAACGTTCGTGTCACAGCCAGCGGCGGAATATCTTTTGATTGCTATTTTTCAAGATTCCTCGGTGCTACCACTGACATTAACGGCGAAACATCAGCCATGGAAGTCATGATGGTTGGTTTCACTGGAAACGGTGGTCCCACCGGATTTGTCGGACCAACCGCACCATACATCTTTAATGCACCCGATGGAAAGACATCAGAATCGTCAAGAATTATTACAATCAAAAATGTTAATTCATTTAGAGAAAACATCAAACAACAAATTGGTGCTTCTGCCGATGGGTCAACTTTTTACGCCATCACTTACGGCATCGCAGATCAATTGAGTGCTATTTTCTTTAAAGGCAACACAGATCTTACTGAACTGTCAACAATCAGCAATCTACTTCGCGTTAACAATAGCGGTAGTAGTTTGGATTACATTAGTCACTACAGACTTTCAAATGTCGGTGTTTCAACGGCAGGTAGTGATCTGGTTGGAATTACCTTTAACGCTGTCACTGGCGGAACCGGCGGTCTTTCTGAATATGACGATGCGGTAAATAGATTGTTTAAATCTAGGACAGACACCAAGACATCCGTTAGCAGAACGAAAGAGTTGTTTGATGGTTTTGGTTCTTTGAGAGAAATGACTTCCATTACTTTCTAAAATGAGCGTTGATCCCGAAAGAAAGCCAAAAGGTAAAAGAATTAGACGCAGGAAGCCTCGTTCGGCTACATATAAGAGAGCAAGGAGCGAGTTAGATGGCAAAACCGACCAGCCGAGAGCAACTAAAAGAATACGCACTTCGAAAACTCGGCGCACCCGTAATCGAGATTAACGTTGACGATGCACAGTTAGAAGATGCAATCGATGACTCACTGCAAATTTTTGCAGAGTATCATTTTGATGGTGTCGAACGTGCGTTCTTCAAGTATGAAATCACAGACACCGACATCTCTAATGGATTTATTGACACAAATTCAATCGGTGTAACACAAGGAAACGATGATACCCTCCAAGTCGAGGCTGGTTCTGAAATCGTTTCTATTTACAAAATCTTTCAGTTTGATGAGGGCGGTGCAGGGACAAACATGTTCAACGTCAACTACCAAATTGCATTGAATGATTTGTACGGAATCCGCGCACCGGGCAACATGGCAAACTACGCGATCACAAAAAGTTATTTGGAAATGTTACAAAACATGTTAGACCCAGAAAAGGCTATTCGATTTAGTCGGGTCACAAACAGGTTGTATGTTGACATGGATTGGAGTGAGGCAGTCTCGGCTGGTGACTTCCTCATGATTGAAGCATATGTCGCTTTGAATCCAGACACTTACACAGAGATTTACAACGATATCTTGCTCAAGAAATATGTTACGGCTTCGTTTAAAAAACAATGGGCAAACAATCTGATCAAGTATCAAAATATTAGTTTACCGGGAGGCGTTCAATTCAACGCCGATCAACTTTTATCAGAGGCTAACTCTGAAATGGAAAGAATTGAGGAAACATTACAAGATCGGTATGAACTTCCTCCTAACTTCTGGGTGGGATAATGGCAACAAATCGTTACTTCAATAAGTTCAAGGCAACAAACGAACAGACACTTGTTCAGGATTTGGTGGACGAAACCATCAAGATCCACGGTGTCGATATGGTTTACATTCCTAGAACTTTAGGTAACGAAGATGAGATTTTTGGTGAGGACAAAAAACCAACATTCTCTGACGGCAGAGAACTTGAAATGTATGTCGAAGACTTTGAGGGCTTCGAAGGTGAAGGCGAAACGATGACGCAATTTGGATTACAAATTAAAGATAATCTTACCGTCACCGTGTCAAAAAGAAGATTTAACGAAACCTTTGCGGACAAAAATTTTGATTACCCCCGAGAGGGTGACCTAATTTTCTTTCCATTATCAAAAGGTGTTTTTGAGATTAATTATGTTGAAAGAGAAAATAACTTTTTCAATTTTGGAAAAATCTTTTCTTATCAATTGAAGTGCAGTTTGTTTGCCTACACCGGAGGAGACTTCGATACTGGCTTTGATCAGATCGATGGGGTTACAAGCAGTGTCATGGATCAGTTGTTTAATATTACCACAACCTCTGGTGTTGGTGAGTTTACTGATGGTGAAACAGCACACCTATACACGAACGCAGCAGGCAGTGTGACGAGTGCTACGATCAGTATTATAGATTGGGATACCTCAACTGACCAAGCCCTTGTACGGCTCATAGACGGCGTTACGGCGAGTGCTTCCGTATTCGTTGGAGAAAGTTCTGGAGCGTCATATGCTATCAATACGATTGGAGTCACCAACGACTTCTTCGTGAAAGACGCTTTTGAAGATAATACAGAAATTGATTTTGCAGCCAAAGGTTTCCTTAACTTTTCTGATGCTGATCCATTCTCGGCGGGAGATATTTAATGTTCGAAAAATTTTACAATGAGACTATTCGAAGGACTGTCATTGGGTTTGGTAGTTTATTTGATGATATTTACATCAAAAGAAAAAATAAAGATGGCACGGTAGCAAAAGAGATTCTTGTACCCATCACATACTCCGCAAAAGAAAAATTTTTACGAATGTTACGGGAGTATCCACTTTTAAAGGGTGCATCCACCAACTCCCATATCGGTAATATTCTTCCTCGCATGGGATTTTCAATTACCAGCATCGATTACGATGGATCACGAAAAAGAAATACAATTATTAAAAGAGCAGTGGACTCTTCTGTTGATTCGTCCTCGGGGCTAGTTCTTGAAAACAAAACTGAATTTTCAGAGGTTCCTTATAACATCGGTTTCCAACTCAACGTTGCTGCACGGACGACTGATGATGCCTTACAAATTGTTGAGCAAATTCTTCCATACTTCACCCCAGAGTTTACGATCTCTGTAAACTATACCTCTGAACTTAATACGAATATTGATGTTCCGATTATTCTCAACTCGGTGACTCCAGAGATTGAGTATGAGGGAGACACAGCCGATGAGAGAACTGTAATTTTTAACATGTCTTTCACAGCGTTAACTTATCTTTTCTCACCAACAAAAACAAACAAAATTATTCGCTCCACCGACATTACCACTTTCTTCTCTTCGTTCAATCAAGACGGGTCGATCACGGGTCCAACCGGAGCAGCGTCAAGATCTATTGCCTCGATCACGGGTCCGTCTGGAGCCAGCAGTATGCCGCCTAACGCATCGATCACGACAAGTGTTTTTTCCTTTGGCACTGATTTGAGTATCACTGGAGGCACACATGCCTAAAAAAGATGAAAATCACCTTGAAAATGCCTTGAATATTGAGCCTCGCAAAACGACACCTGAAGTGTCGGATGCCGACAAGGCAAAGATTCAAAAGCGTGAACCAGTAAAAGTTGATCTTTCAAAGTTTCCAGATCGAAAAAAGTTAGATCAGCGAAATGACTACACTGAAGTCCGTGAAAATCTAAAAGATGTAATTGAAAATAGTAAAATTGCTATTGATGGTATTTTAAAAGTTGCAGCGGAGAGCGATAGCCCGCGTGCGTACGAGGTTGTCTCTCAACTGCTGAAGACCTCGACTGAAGCAAACAAAGATTTGCTTGATGTTCATAAACAAATGAAAGATCTTGAAAAGGATGACGCACAAAAACGTGTGACAAATAATAATGCTTTCTTTGTAGGTTCCACAAAAGAACTACAAGATTTAGTGAATAAACAACTTCCTTCAAGTAGAGTGAAAAAGATTAAACCAAATGAGTAAAAAAATTGATAACACTGCGTATCTTGGCAATCCAAATCTGAAGGCTGCAAACGTTGATACGGAGTTCACAAAAGAACAAATTGAAGAATATGCGAGATGTGCGGCAGATCCGATGTATTTCATCGAAAATTTTGTCAAGATTGTTTCGCTTGATGAGGGACTGATTCAGTTTCAACCATACGGCTATCAGAAAAAAATGATCAACAGTATTCACAATGATCGTTTTGTGATTGCTAAACTGCCTCGACAGTCGGGGAAATCAACAATTGTTATCGCGTATCTTTTACATTACGTTCTTTTCAATACTCAAGTAAATGTTGCGATTCTTGCAAACAAACTTGCCACAGCCAGAGAACTTTTAAGTCGGCTTCAGTTAGCGTATGAGCATTTACCCAAATGGCTTCAGCAGGGTGTGATTGAATGGAACAAAGGTTCGATTGAATTAGAGAATGGATCCAAAATTCTCGCATCCTCGACATCATCTTCAGCCGTTCGGGGTGGTTCATTTAACATGATCTTTCTTGATGAATTTGCGTTCGTCCCCGAAAACGTGGCTGATGACTTTTTCAGTTCTGTGTACCCAACGATCTCGGCGGGTCAAAGCACAAAAGTTTTGATTATTAGCACGCCCAAGGGTTTGAACATGTATTACAAACTTTGGAAAGATGCTGAAGAGGGCAATAACTCATACACACCAATCGAAGTTCATTGGTCTGAAGTTCCGGGTCGGGATGAAAAGTGGAAAAAGGAGACAATCCGAAACACCTCGCCAGCACAATTTCGCGCAGAATTCGAGTGTGAGTTCCTTGGTTCTGTTCATACCCTAGTTGCCCCATCTAAAATTAAGTCTCTTGCATATGTCAAACCTCTACAAGAGCGTGAAGACGGTCTAAAAGTTTATGCGGATCCAAAGGAAAATCATTTCTACTTCATGGGAGTTGATGTGTCGAGGGGTCAAGAGATTGACTATCACGCCATCACAATTGTTGACATGACAGAATCACCATACAAGGTAGTGGCTCAATACAAAAATAATGAACTTGCACCGTTTCTCTTGCCAAACATGATTTACGTTATGGCAAAAAGGTATAACAATGCAAATGTTCTTGTTGAAATCAACGACATCGGACAAGAAATCACAGACATCCTTCACAATGATATGGAATATGAAAATATCCTCACTACCTCAATCCGTGGTAGAAAAGGTCAGGTGATGGATGGTGGTTATGGTCAGTTTGCTACCCAGATGGGCGTGCGAATGAGTCCAAAAGTAAAACGTGTGGGTTGTGCAATGCTCAAAGAACTCATTGAAAGTGATAAATTAATGATTGAGGATTATGATATCATTAATGAGTTAGCCTCTTTTGTTTCTAAAAAAGGATCATTCGAGGCGGAAACAGGACACCACGATGACTTGATCATGACTCTTGTTCTTTTTGCATGGGCTACAAGTCAGAATTACTTCAAGGATTTGACTGACATAGATATGAGAGAAAAATTGTATGAAGAAAAAATCAAATCTTTAGAAGAGGACATGGTTCCTTTTGGTTTTATACAAAATGCTGATGAGGATGACATAGAGGTTGACTCTAACGGTGATATGTGGCGAAGAATTGATGATGACGATATTAGGCTGTAATCCCAAAAATGAATAGATATTAGGACACCTTAAGGAGAGAAACCTATGGCATTTCAAGTAAGTCCCGGCGTACAAGTTAAAGAAATCGATCTTACATCACTGATCCCCGCTGTTTCTGCAACCAGAGCCGGATTTTGTGGTCAATTCAACTGGGGTCCGGTTGAGCAAATCACCACTATTAACAGTGTAAACCAACTCCGCGAAATTTTTGCGACACCTGACAATCAAAACTACATCAGTTGGTGGTCTGCCGCCAACTTCCTTGCATACTCGAATAGTCTTCAAGTTGTTCGTGTCGTAGGCTCCGGTGCTTTGAACGCAGCGTCGAGCGGAACAGGTGTTTTGGTAAAAAATAGAGATGACTATGATGAAAAAGACGCTGCTGGAAGCCTTGGTAGCAATGTGTTTATTGGCAAATTCCCCGGTGGCTTGAGCGGAGACACCACCTCTTCTTATGGCAACTCTTTTCAGGTTTCGGTTTGTGACCGAACCTCAACGAACGTTACTTTGTTTGATGGTGTTTCTGGTGGATTTGGTTTGACTTCAGAAGCAGCCCCCAATGCAAATACCACAACATACTTTTTTACTCTTCCCGATAGCCCCCGTGCCTTTGGGTTGTCTGGCGATGTTAACTTGACCATTGCCAATACTGGCACAACGGCTGGTGACAAACTGAACGTTGGTGGTTTGGTTTCAAGAACAATCACTGGTTACACCGCTCCACAGTTCACCACTATTACTGCTACAACACATACACACTCTACTGGTAGAGAGATCTTTATTAACCTTTCTACTGGTGTGACTCCGGGCAACGTTGCTGGAATGAGTGGTGGTGTTGTCAAACTCTTTGGTAGCACGGGTGGTAGTCCTGATGTGGCAATCTTTGGAACGGTGAGATCAATCGTAAGCACTCAAACAAATGGCATCACAATTGGGGTTACCTTTGGCTCTGCCTTTGATGGTGCTTATAATGTTCTTGGCGGCGTTACACTCGCAGTGGGATCAACTGTTGAGTTCCTTGGGGCGATTCAAGTTGGATCATCTTTGGACAGTCAAAGTGGTGTTACCTCGGGTGCTGTTGAATGGAGATACGCTGATCAATTCGATATTGAACTTCCAGACTCCAGTGAAAACGCAACTGATGTCGGTGCTACAAATGACTTGGTTCACGTTGTGGTTGTCGATGAGGATGGGTTCTGGACTGGGACCAACGGCGAAGTGATTGAGAAATTCTCTGCATTGTCCAAAGCATCAAACGCCAAGAGTTTCGATGGCACAGGTCTTTTCTACAAGAATAGAATCAACGACGGCTCGGAATACGTTTATTGGGCAGGACATACAGATGTCGTTGGTAAGGGTGGTCTTACACCATTAGGTGCAGTAAATGGTGCTGCAACCTCTTGGGGAACTATTCTTTCAAATAACGTAAACTATGGTCTTCTTCCAAGACCTGTTACAGTCGCACTTTCAGGCGGAACTGCCCCACCCCCTACAGACTTCATCACAAACGGATACGACAAATTCTCTGATACAGAAACAGTCGATATTAATATTCTCGTTGGTGGCGGAGTGACCGGAGCAAACGCCGTGTCTGTCTCTGATATCGCAACAAATAGAAAAGATGCGATTGCATTCTTCTCCCCACCTTCAAACGCTGTTCTTGATAGCACCGGATCTTCACCACTCACTGCTGCGAAAGCCACTGCAAACGCGGTTGCCTATCGTAAAGGCACGAATGGTAATCTTAACGGAGGATCGGTCAACTTTGAGAGTGGTGGAAATCTTAATGTAAATACATCATACTCTGTCTTGGACAGTGGTTGGAAGTATATCTTTGACCGTTACAATGATGTCTTTAGATACGTTCCGCTTAACGCAGACATCGCAGGTGTTACCGTTCGAACAGATGTTTTGGGTGAACCTTGGTTCTCTCCAGCAGGTTTCAACAGAGGTCAACTTCAAGGTGTTGTGAAACTGGCGTATAGCCCAACACAATCTCAAAGAGATGATCTTTACACCTCACAAATCAACCCCGTGGTTTCGTTCCCCGGTCAAGGCACTGTATTGTTTGGTGATAAGACTCTGCAAACGAAGCCAAGTGCGTTTGATAGAATTAATGTTCGTAGATTGTTTATCATTCTTGAGAAAGCAATTTCTACTGCTGCTAAATTCCAACTCTTCGAAATCAACGATGCGTTTACAAGATCACAGTTTAGAACTTTGGTCGAGCCATTCTTGAGAGATGTTCAAGCACGGCGTGGTATCGAGGACTTCAAGGTTATTTGTGATGAAAGCAACAACACTTCAAGTGTCATTGACAGAAATGAATTTGTTGCAAGTATCTTTATCAAACCTACAAGATCAATCAACTTCATCACTCTTAACTTCATTGCAACATCAAGTGGCGTAAACTTTGAAGAAATCGGTGGATGACCATACATACTCTAGAGGAGAAAACGAATGAACATTGATAAGTTCAAAAATGCAATCGGCGGTGGCGTAAGACCCTCTCTCTTTAGAATTCGAGGTAACATTGGTAGCACAACCAGCCCCGATTCTATGAGTTTCTTATGCACTGCTGCTTCACTTCCCGCTTCAACATTAGGCACTATTGATGTAAATTACAGAGGAAGAACTTTAACACTTCCCGGCTCAAGAACTTTTGACTCTTGGGATATTACAATTCTTAATGATGAGGGCATGGCTTTGAGAACAGCCTTTGAAAATTGGCTCAATGATCTCAATGACTCTGTAGCAAACGTTTCTGAAAGACCGATTAGTTTGTCAAATGCTGTTGACTTCCCCAACTGGGCTGTTGATCAACTTGACAGAAATGGTAATCCAATCAAGTCTTACGAACTTTTCTACTGCTTCCCTACAAGCGTGGCTGCACAAGAACTCTCTGCTGATGCAGACGGTCTTTCATCCTTCAGTGTTACTTTACAATATCAATACCACCTCGCTAGTGGAGTGAACGGAATCGCAGTCGGTCAAGCACCGGCACGCGGTGAAAACTTATAAGGATAAATTATGCCGGTTGAACTTTTTGGTTTTTCCTTTGGTAGATCTGCAAAGGGAAACAATGTATCTAATGCGACCACGCCTCCTGCTAATAATAGTAAGACGGCTCAATCATTCGTTGCCCCAGAACTTGATGATGCATACTTCGTAGATGCTGGTGGCTACTTCGGAACCTACGTTGATCTTGATGGTTCCCTTCGTAACGAAAATGAATTCATCAAAAAATACAGAGAAATGGCTATGCAGCCCGAAATGGAAAGGGCTGTTGAAGACATCTGTAACGAAGCCATCGTATATGATGAAAGAAGATTTCCAGTTGATTTGGTTTTAGATCATGCCTCTATGACGGATGATGTGAAAGATTCTGTGTCAAAAGAATTTCGTTACATTTTAAGAATGCTTGATTTCCAAAACAGGGGCTACGAGATTTTTAGAAGATGGTATGTCGATGGTAAGGGCTACTATCACATGATTGTTGATCCCAAGAATGTTAAAAAGGGAATCATTGAAATGCGACCCGTGGACGCATCGAGAATCAAAAAGATCGCTGAAGTCGAAAAGGATACTGATCCCAAAACTGGTGCAAAAACAATCAAAGGTGTAAAAGAAGTTTACGTTTATAGAGATAAGCCAACAGATCAAAATGGAATCAAAATTTCACCTGAAGCGATTAACTATTTTCCTTCAGGTCTTTTTGATGCCACAAGAACAAGAGCCATCTCTTACTTACACAAAGCAATCAAACCGCTCAATCAATTGAGAATGGTTGAAGACGCTACCGTGATTTATCGCCTATCCCGTGCGCCAGAACGAAGAGTTTTTTATGTTGATGTTGGTTCTTTGCCGAAAACAAAAGCAGAACAATATGTTCGTGACTTGATGAATCGCTATAGAAACAAACTTGTTTATGATTCAAATACTGGTGAGTTGAGAGATGATAAAAAATACATGTCCATGCTTGAGGATTTCTGGATGCCTCGAAGAGAAGGCGGCAAAGGCACAGAGATTGACACTCTCTCTGGTGGCGAGAACCTTGGTGAAATGGACGATGTGAAATACTTTGAAGAAAAACTATACAAATCACTGAATATTCCACTCTCTCGTATTGAAACTGATACTGGATTTAATATGGGCAGAGCGTCTGAAATCTCAAGAGATGAGTTAAACTTCCAAAAGTTTATTGATCGTCTTCGTAACAAGTTCAATCTTCTTTTCCTGAATGCTCTTCGGGTTCAGTGCATTCTCAAGGGAATCATGAAAGAGGATGAGTGGTATAAAGTTGTTCAAGATATTCGTTTTGATTATGTTTCAGACTCATACTTTACAGAATTAAAAGAATATGAAATTCTTGAGTCGAGACTAAATACTTTAAGAGAAATTAATGATAGTATTGGCAACTATTATTCTAGAGAATGGGTAAGGAAAAACATCCTTCGTCAAAGCGATGCCGACATAAAGAGTCAAGATAAACAAATCGCGTTCGAAAGAGAAAAGGGTCTTTTGCCCGACAAAAATGAGGGGATGGGTTTCTAATGAGAGAGGTTGATTTAGTCATCAAACTGATCGAGGATCACAAACCAGAAAAGGCTTCTGCCTATTTGGTTTCTTTGTTTTCTTCACGCGCACTTGAAAAGATTCAAGAAAGAGCAGATGAAATCAGAGTTGATGAGATCACCCGTCGATACACATATCGTGGTCACTCTCCCGGCGTTTCACCTGTGACTGGAATCAAAATGGCGTTGCCCAAAACTTCAAGCATGGCAAAGAAAATGCAAAAAGTTTTGGATGACGAAACTCCAGAGGGTCGCAAAAAACAAAAGCGTATGAGCAACCTTGTCATTGGTCGTGAGGAGGATGACAAAGAAATTCTTTTACAATTCAAAACCGCTGCCTCTCGGGAGAAGTTCCGTAAGTTAATGAATGAAGAGGCTACGCCTTCGCGGGCAGAAACAGAGAAAGACGAAGCAGAAGCGAGTAAGGCAAGTGCAGAAGCGGACAGTGAAATGGATAAGATCGCACTTGACCCAGAGTTTCAAAAAGAGTTTTTTCTTTCAACCTTTGATTACGATGGAAAGGTAATCACCCTGAAAAAAGTAGGCATGGGTGCATCTGCTCCCGTATCTGCTTACGTTGATGGTAAAAGAAAAGATATTTTTCTAACTTTGAAGCAAGCCAAACGCGGAATCAAGAAAATTATTGATATTGAAAATAAAATGGCAAGCCAAAAAGAAGCACAGCCAGCAACAGTTGAATCTCTTCAATCCAGTGACACAGACGGGGTTGTGTTGATTCACGAAGATAATTCCATGAGTTACTTTACGTTTGAGCAAGCCTCACAAGCGTTGGAAATACACAAGAGGCTAAATAAAAAGAACCAAGTCTCTTTTGAAAAAACTTTAAATTCATCTGAAAAAGAGGCAACGAACATGATTCATTATTTTCAAGAAAGGCTTAAAAGGGATCTCGTATGAAACCAGTAGTAGACGCAATCGATAATAAACAATTCATCGCGGCTGAAGAGTTGATCTCTGCTGCCCTTCAAGCAAAAATCAACGATGCCATGGTTGAAAGAAAGCACGAAGTTGCAAATGTCTTTGGTCAAAACATCGACGAAGAGAAAAAGGATTATGAGGCATTTTTTGAAAAAGCCATGAAAAAATTTGGCATCTCTTCACCTGCTGATTTGAAGACCGACGAAAAGAAAAAAGAGTTCTTTAACTATGTTGATAAAAACTTTAAGGCAAAGAATGAAGAATTTGAAATATCAGAGGAAGCAGGTGGAACTGGTGATCCGGGTGGAAACAGCCGTCAACAATATGCAGGTCAGCAAGATGCCATTCAACTTTTTATGCAGTCCATGATGGACGATGACTTCGACTACGAAGCGTACTTCCAAACCCCAGAGGGACAAGAAATGCTTAATTTGTATGACTACAATGGTGACGGAACTATTAGTTTCGCTGATCTTCAAATTCTTCTGTCAATGGAGGGTGCTGGACTTCCTTTCATGGATGCCGCTGACTACATCAAATACATGGCTTCTGATGCTAGATCAGGACGTAAGCAAAAAGCAGGTGCGCAAATTCAAATCGGAACTACTAAAGGTTCGAGTACCTCTAGACCTCCCGCTGCGCCACCAGCACCACCCGCGACTGGAACAAGCATGAGATGAGACTTGACAAAAGAACCATCTCAAAAATGATGAAAGGAATGAAGGGTGGTATGCCCGGAATGATGGGTGGTCAACAACAAGATGGTCCCGAAAGATTTCATAAAACTCCGGGTCAAGAAAAAGTTGGACAGGGAAAAAAGTCAAGTCCATTTAAATTAAAAGGATTCCAAGGAAAGATGAAAGATCCAGCATTTGTTGATCCTGCTGGTCCAATGAAAGGAAATCCTCTTGAACAACCCGGATCTGCTGATCCTTACGAGGCTGGATCTGGTGAACAAAGGCAAAAACCTGCTCAAGCAGATCCAAAACAAGTTGAAAAACTAAAGGGTGAAAAAAAGAAAAGAGCGGAACTAGCATTACCAACAGGTGCGATTCCAGCAAAAGATAAAAAGGCTGGAACAGCCGTTTCCAGAAGACTACAAAGAGGGGGCTATTGATGCTACTTATCACGGAAGTTAACGACAACGTAAATTTAATTACCGAAGAGGTTGATGGTGAGAAGCAATATCACATCGATGGTGTGTTTATGCAAGCCGAACAAAAAAATAGAAACGGCAGAGTGTACCCATCAAGAACGTTGATGAATGAAGTCCAAAGATACAATAATGAGTATGTCAAAACAAGTCGTGCGATGGGTGAACTTGGTCATCCCGAAGGACCACAATTGAATCTTGAGAGAGTCTCTCACTTGATCAAAGAACTTCGTATCGATGGTGATAACGTTTACGGAAAGGCAAAAATTCTTGACACTCCTTACGGTAAAATTGTAAAAGATCTCATCAAAGAGGGTGTCAAGATTGGTGTTTCATCCCGTGGTATGGGGTCACTGAAACAAAATGATAAAGGAATCAACGAAGTCCAAGATGACTTTACGTTATCTGCTGTTGATATCGTTGCAGATCCCTCCGCCCCTGATGCTTACGTTCAAGGCATCATGGAAGGTAAAGAATGGGTATGGGAAAATGGTATTCTCACATCCAGAACAATTGAATCACATCAAAAGCATATCCGTCGTGCTTCGAAGACGGAAATTGAGGAATCGAAATTGCTCTTATTCGCAGATTTCCTCTCAAAATTATCTAATACTAAATAAGAAAGACATAGGAGAGAACCATGAGTCTTAAATCTGCTCTTGAAACTGCGAAAGAAATTCTTGAAGGCAATGTTGAACTCAACGAAGCCGACTACACCGATCATGTCAAATTGACTGCCATGAAAAAGTCTAAAAAGGATGCTGGCGAAGATGCCGCAGCCCGTAGACTTTCCTCTGGTGGTGAAGACACAGACGTTGAAATGACACCCGGCATGAAAGGCTCTGCTGTCTCTGCTGATGGCACGACTCCAAAGGTTGCCGAGCCAGTTGCCAAGGGGCAAATGAATCGCATGGGTGATGAAGAAGAAATGATGGATGACGAAGAAGAAATGATGGACGATGAAGAAGAAATGATGGACGATGAAGAGGAAATGATGGATGATGATGAGGAGGAGTACGGTGAAGAAGAAATGTCCATGCCCACAGAAAAAGGCGATACTCCATCTGCCGAAAAGAAAAAGAGAATGATGAAAACCAGCATGGAGGGATTCACCTCTCTCATGTCCGGTGAAGGTCTTTCTGAAGAATTCCAAGACAAAGCAACATTGGTCTTTGAGGCTGCTGTTGACATGAAGGTTGATGAACTTCGCACTAGCCTTCACGAAGAATTTGAAACTGCTTTGGAAGAACATAAAGAAACTCTTGCCACCAAACTTGATGAATACTTGTCCTACGTTGTCGAAAACTGGATGCAAGAAAATCAAGTTGCAATCGACTCTGGCATTCGTTCAGATATCTCCGAGTCCTTCATGGTTGGACTGAAGAAATTGTTTGAACAACACTATGTCACTATGCCAGAAGAATCATATGATCTCGTTGAGGGATTAAATAACAAGATTGATAGTCTTGAAGAAAAACTCAATGAATCTGTCGAAAAGAATGTCGAATTGGCTCAAGGTCTTGTGAAAGCACAATGTGAAGCAATTTACGAAGCAAGCACAAGCGACTTGACCCAAGCCGACGAGAACAAGTTCCGCTCTATCGTTGAGAAGGTTGACTTCTCAAATGCGGAAGAGTTCCAAGCCAAACTTTCTGAATTGAAAGAGTCGTTCTTTGATACCGCTGACGAAGCATCGGTGGTCACCCCTCTCGTTGAGGAGTTCGCCGAATCAGAGGACAGTTTACAAGAATCGATTAATCTCACACCGTCTATGGAAGCGTATTCAAAGGCTCTTTCAAGATCGGCTTCATCGGATAACAATCGAAGTTATAAAGACTAATTAACAAGAAGGAGTCTATAATGGACAATTTACTCGTAGAAAATCTGCGAAGCAAATGGCAGCCGGTGATCGAACATGCCGACATGCCATCTATTAAGGATGATTATCGTAAGAACATCACCGCTATTATGCTTGAGAACCAAGAGAAGGCTCTTAAGGAAGAAGCAAACGTTTCGGGTGTTGATTCAGTGTTCACTGACACCAGCGGTGGTTTTAACAGCGTTGCTGGTTTTAACCCTGTTCTTATCTCTCTCGTTCGTCGTGCGATGCCTAACCTGATTGCATATGATGTCTGTGGTGTTCAGCCTATGTCTGGTCCCACCGGCTTGATTTTTGCAATGAAGGCTCGATTCACTGGTCAGGGAACTGCCAACGAAGAAGCACTCTTCAATGAAGCACCCACCAAGTTCTCTGGAACATCTGGTGGTGCAGGTCAAACACAAGGTGTTGGTTTCAACGACTTTGGTGAAACCGATGGTGACCCTTTGGGTCCAAGAGGTTCTGGTGGTACTTCTGGTTCTACCACACCTGCTGCTCCTACGGCTGCACTTGGTGGTTTCTCTGCTGATGCCGGTCTGCCAACTTCGAATTTTGAAAATTCAACATTCAACGAAATGGCGTTCGTCATTGACCGTCAGTCCGTTGTTGCCAAGACTCGCGCACTGAAGGCTGAATATACTTCCGAACTCGCACAGGATCTTAAGGCTGTTCACGGTCTGGATGCTGAAACCGAATTGGCTAACATTCTCTCGGCTGAAATCCTTGCTGAAATCAACCGTGAAGTTATCCGTTCGATCTACAACAACGCGAAACTTGGATGTCAACAACCAGACCTTAAGTTCAGATCTGCCGGTATCACCGCTCTCTCTCCCACGACTGCTGCCCTTGCTGGTACAAACCTCGGTGGCATTTACGATGTGGATGCTGACTCCGATGGTCGTTGGTCTGCCGAGAAGTTCCGTGGTTTGATGTTCCAAATCGACCGCGAAGCAAATGTGATTGCCAAGGAAACTCGTCGTGGTAAAGGTAACTTTATTATCTGCACCTCTGACGTTGCCTCGGCTCTCTCGATGTCTGGCTTCTTGAACTTGACCCCAACACCTTCTGGACATGACTATAACGCCGATGACACTGGTAACACCTTTGTCGGCACGCTGAATGGTCGAACCAAGGTTTACATTGATCCGTACTCCAACTCGGGTGCTGATTACTGTGTTGTTGGATATAGAGGAACAAGCCCCTATGACGCTGGTATGTTCTACTGCCCATACGTCCCGCTCCAAATGGTGCGTGCCGTGTCGGAAACGACCTTCCAGCCCAAGATCGGCTTCAAGACTCGTTACGGTCTGGTGAACAACCCATTCGTTTCGGAGTCTGGTACTAACCGTTCCGATCCTCATGCCACGGCTTCGTTCCGTAACAACCAATACTACAGAATCTTCCGTATCTTGAACCTTCACGGTTCTGATGTGACCACCTGATTCTGATTAAAAATTGAATACGCAAGATAGGGGAGTCGAAAGGCTCCCTTATCTTTTACCTAAATAGAATATGAGTATGTTTGATCAAAATCCATTCAAAAACTTTAAAGAACAATTTACATTTTCTGGACCGACCCAAGAATCGCCCATGACAGATGGGTTTATTCTTCCGGGTGTTACATCTGGTGCTGAACTTGCAAAGCCAAATACTATTGAGAGGAGACAACCATCCTCAACAAACTATCTTTTTCAAACATACTTTAGATTCAATATCCCACAATTCACTGATGTGAACTACTTCTGCCAAAGGGTGACATTACCCGGTTTCGGTGCAGTAGGCTCACAATCAATTCCAACAAGATTCAGTGACATCAAAGTGCCAAACCATAAAGTTTCTTTTGATGATTTACAAATAACATTTTTGGTTGATGAAAACATGGCTAACTGGAGACAAATCCAAGAGTGGATGAAAACGATCTACCTTGTGAGAGACTTCAAAAATTATGAGAAAAACACAAAAGATCACTACAAGGATGCTGATCTTATGATTTTGAACAGTGCCATGAATAGTAAACTTCATGTTAGATTTAATCAAATTTTTCCTGTGTCTTTGTCTGGTCTAGATTTTGACTCCAGTGTGACTGATTTTACACCATTTACGGCTACTGCAACCTTCGCCTATGACACCTATGAGTTTGTCAACCCAACTTCTGGATTTTCTCCGTGATTTTCTCTTGACTTGATAATTAGCAGTCGTACACTACGAGTGTCAACGAGAAAAGGGGAAAAAGGATTACACTATGGAACTTACTGAATTAAGAAAAATGGTCGAAGCGGATGCGAAGATCGATGACACAGAACTCGACACCGAGAGTCTTCGTCTTCCCAACCTACACAACAAATACCTCAATCTTTACCACGATGCGAAACTCCGATATGAGAGAGCCGCAAACGAATACAATCGACTCTACAAGTTGAAGTGGGAATACTACACCGGAAAGATTGATGAGGAAACCCTAAAACAAAAAGGTTGGGAACCTTTTGATCACAAAATTTTGCGAAACGATATCAGCGTCTACATGAATGGCGATGATGATCTCTGTCTTCGAAAAGAAAAAATGGCATATATCCAGTCTATCGTAAACTATCTTGAGGAGGTGGTGAAGGAGATTACCTTCCGTCACACCAAGATCAAGAATGCGATTGAGTGGCGACGATTCTTGTCTGGAGGATAAATGAATTTAGTTGAAGTAGATAAAGTAATTGATTGTTTTGGTTATCCTGTAGTTGTTTACAATTACAAAAATCATGATCTCAATAGAGATGAAATTGTCAAGGACGCTAGAGAAAATTATACGATTGACCAGATAAAAGATGGGTTGTTAAATCATAGGAGAACAAACAATCTAACAGAGCCATTTTTGCAAAGTGAAAATAAGTCAGTTAAAGATTTGTATAATGCATACATGGAGGCTTTGAATCATTTTTACAGTCATGAATTAGATTATCAATTTGTAGATGAGAGTGACGGACCACAAATAAATCAATCTTGGGTAATGGATTACGTTCCACAAGAATACAAAACAGGAAGACACAGGGGATTAAAATACCATACACACTACTTGTCCTTTGTGTGTGGGTGTTACTATCCACTTTTTGAACAAGAAACTGGTGGTGAATTGTGTTTTCTCAATCCATCCTCGACAATTGACAGACATCTTTTTTCAACACAAAAAATCATTGGAGATGAACAATCACTCGACAGTGATTTTATGAAAGAATTTGAAATGAGATGCTATAAAGTAATCAAAAACCACAGAAAAATTGTGGAGTTTAAAGAAGGACAAATAGTTCTTTGGTATGGAAACTTAAATCATGGAACAAAGCCCTCGTCAAAGCCATCAACCAGAATGTCTATTGTTGTAAACACATCGCCTAAAATTCTATCAGAAAAACGCGGATCTTATTTGTATAAGATTGAACCGTATTTCCCGGATAAATAATCATGTATGCCAGATTATGTGATCGAGGAGTTAGACTCCTGTAATATTAAAGTGAAGTGTGAAAGACACCATGCAAAAGAGTTGTCTGATTTCTTCACATTCAAGGTTCCCGGTCACAAGTTCATGCCCTCCTATCGTGCGAAGAAGTGGGACGGGCAGATCAAACTATACAACATGTATTCACAAAAAATCTATGCGGGGCTTGAGTCCTACATCGAGAAGTTTTGTCAAGATCGTGGGTACACTCTTGAAAAGCCTAATAGATCAAAAAAGGAATGGTCAGCAGACCACCTAGAATCGCTTTTGAGCGGTTTGAACATACAACTAGGTGGGAAGTCCGTAAAAGCACACGATCACCAGAAAGAGGCTATCCTACACGGTATGAACGCAGAGCGTTGTTTGCTGCTTTCGCCTACTGGATCTGGCAAATCGCTCATCATTTATACACTTATGAGACATTTTATGAACCTTACTCCCGAGAGTAAAAAGGTTTTGGTTATCGTACCCACCGTGGGTCTGGTTTCACAGATGTTTCACGACTTTATCGAGTATGGCGGAGAGGGCTGGAACGCCCGAACGCACTGTCACATGCTCTATTCAGGAAAGGAAAAAGCAACTCGCAGTCGAGTTGTGATATCAACATGGCAATCATTAGCAAATATGCCCGAAGAGTTCTTTCAGCAGTTTGGGACTGTCTTTGGCGACGAGGCTCATCTCTTCAAATCGAAATCGCTGAAACAAATCATGTCCCGCTTGACCACATGCCCATACCGTATAGCGACAACCGGAACACTGGACGGTTTGCTGACACACAAATTAGTGATTGAAGGATTATTCGGACTAACCAAAAAAGTAGTTACAACCAAAAAGTTGATGGAGCGAAAACTGCTTTCCAACTTGACTATCGATTGTCTGATGCTATCATACAACGGAACTGATCGTCAGTTCATGCGTAGAACAAGGTATGCAGATGAAATCGAATGGATTGTCACAGACGAGCGCAGAAATAAATTCATATGTGATTTAGCCGAAAGAACAAAGGGAAACACACTCGTATTATTTCAATTCGTAGAGAAGCATGGAAAGGTGCTACACGAAATGCTCAAAGACTCAAAAAAGCCTGTGCATTTTATCTACGGAGGAACCGATGTCGAACAACGCGAGGCAGTAAGAAAATTAGTTGAAGAAACAGATGACTCAATCATCATCGCATCCTACGGAACTTTTTCAACTGGTGTGAACATCAAACGC